>LADL02002281.1_pt1 | contig 114134 bp, 94 predicted proteins | sample 619721 | NCBI WGS metagenome assembly LADL02 (sample SAMN03397408, study PRJNA257561) | rock porewater metagenome | biome: terrestrial; feature: Opalinus Clay rock; material: porewater; isolation source: Opalinus Clay rock porewater BRC-3 borehole | place: Switzerland: Mt Terri URL, St-Ursanne ...
TCTTCAGTTCCTCCAGGATGATCTCGCGCCTGCGGGCGTAGCTCTCCGCCATCTCCTTCACGCAGTCCTGGGGGCCGTCCAGGGCCACGATGCCGGCCCTCTGGACGAAGGCGGCGGCAGCCCGTCCCGCTACGGCGTTCATCTTGGCCATGGCGGAGGTGAGGTAGTCGGGGGCGCCCACATAGCCCAGGCGCCAGCCGGTCATGGCGTAGGTCTTAGAGAAACTGTTCAGCGTAATTGTCCGGCCGCGAAGATCGTCAGACAACCCCGCGATGCTGATGTGCTTGCCCCCGTCGTAGACAAAGTGTTCATAGACTTCATCGGTGATCACAATAAGATTATGCCTCTTGGCAAAACTGCCAACCATCCTGTATTCGTCCTCAGTCATCACCCTACCGCTGGGATTGCCGGGGCTGTTCAGGATGATGGCCTTGGTCTTGTCTGTAACCGCCTCTTCCAGGTCTTCCTCCGTCAGCATCCAGCGCTCATCGATGCGGCGCAGGGGCACTAGGTTGGGCCGGCCCCCAGCAGAGCCCACCACCATGTGATAGGAGGCGTAGCCAGGATTGGTCACAAGGACGTCGTCTCCCGGATTGACCACCGCGGTCACCGCCAGGTAGATACCGAGGGCGGCCCCGTTGGTGATTATTATCTCAGTGGCAGGGTCATACTCGAGGCCGTTCTCGCGCCTCAGTTTCCTGGCAACGGCCTGACGCAGGTCAATGTAGCCTTCCCCAGGCGGATACCCAGTGTAACCGGCCTCAAGAGCGTCATAGGCTGCCTGTTTGATGTGGGCCGGGGTGTCGAAGTCGGGCTGTCCCTGGACCATGTAGGTAACCTTGATGCCGTCCTTTTCCATCTCCTTGGCCAGTTCAATCATGACTAGTACGTCGGATGGGGCTACAGCGTCTGTTCTGGTGGCCAGGTCGAATTTGACACTCATGATGCATGCCTCCTGATCTCTACAAGATCCCTTCTGCCTGAAGGTCAGCCATTGCCTTGTCAAAGGCGTCAACGGTCTCTTGGATGTCTTCCTCTGTGTGAGCGCTTGACACGAAGCCCGTTGGCCCCATCAGGTCAACCCCGTGGTAGAGGAAGGCCTGGCGGAAGGGCCAGAAGGCAGCGCCCATGTGTTTCAGCAACCGCGCCGGATCCAGTGGGTAGAGTTCAGCCAGGGACCCACTCCTGGGCAGGTCGCTCCCTGCCGCTATATGGAAAATCGAAGACTCACCGTAGACACAGCCAGAGATGTCGCGGCCCTCAAGGACCTCATTCATGCCCTCCCTGAGGAGGCCGGCGAGCCTGTTGGCCTCTGCCTGTGGTTGGCCGCTCTTGGCCAGTTCCAGCTGGGCAACGGCGGCGGCGGCGCAGACTGGGTTGGCGTTAAAGGTCCCTGGGTGCATCACCCTGACGTACCTGTCGTGGTAGGGATCGCCCTTGATCACCAGGGGCTCCATGACCTCTTTCCGGCCCACCAGGGCGCCGCCAGGCATGCCGCCGGCAACAACCTTACCCAGGGTTGTCAGATCCGGGGTAACGCCCAGCTCGCCCTGGGCGCCACCAGGGCCATACCTGAAGCCCGTCACAACCTCGTCAAATATCAGTGGGATACCCCTTTCGGCCGTCAGTTCTCGCAACTGCCGGGTAAACTCCGGACTGGTGGGGGCCTTACCCTGGGTGGCGCCGGTGGGTTCCATAATCACAGCGGCGATGTCCGGCTCTCTGTCAAAGAGGGCCTTGACGGCAGTGATGTCGTTGTGGCGAAGGTCCAGCACCGACTGGCTCAGCCCCTCAGGCAGGCCCCTTGAGGTCGGGATATTGAAGGGGTAGCGATTGTTCAGCACCATGTAGTCCTGCCAGCCGTGGAAGTGGCCGTGAAACCGCAGCACCTTCTCCCTGCCGGTGTAGGCCCGCGCCACCCGCAGGGCCAGCAGAGTGGCCTCGGTACCGGAGGCAACAAATCTGACCATCTCCGCCCCGGCCATCATCTCCCTGATAAGCCCTGCCCATCTCAGCTCAAGGCCGTGGCAGGCGCCGTAGTGGGTGCCCAGGGCCACCTGTTTCGTCACCGCTGCCTCAACCTCATCGGGGACATGCCCCAGGAGCAGGGAGCCGTGGCCCATCCAGTAGTCAATAAGCTCCTGCCCATCCACATCCCACTTCCGGGACCCCTTGGCCTTCTCAATGTAAAGGGGGAAGGGATTTATGTAGCGTCCGTCATGGGTTACCCCTGTGGGCAGCACCTCTGCTGCCTGCCGGTGCAGCGCCTGACTGGACCGATACTTCTCTTTAAACCTCTCCAGGATCTTGCTCATCTCTTGGACCTCCCGGTATCGAGAACTGGATTCCTTGAAATCAGGGTCCGGTGTGGAGAACTGGAACGAACTGAAACTAACCTTGGAACTAACCTGCGTTCAGCTTCAGCTCTGTCACCAGTTCGTCATGAACGCGTTCAATGTCTCCAGTGGTGACATTGGCGCCAGCCTCTGCTTCAGCGCTGATACGCTGACGGATTTCCCACCGCATAAAGGATTTCAGACTTGTTGGATAGTCAGCGATGACCTCCATAAGCCTGTCCTGGACCGCCGTGGACCAGACCTCCTCAAACTCAGCCCGCTCCGGGCCGAAGTTGAACTCTGGGGCTTCACCCCTGGAGGCGCCCATCTCATCCCGCAAGGCCTCGGTGGCCTCAGGGTCTACACTGCCATCCTCCAGAAGCACGACACCGTAATCGACCCTGGCCAGCTCCGGCGTGATGATGCCGTTGAGGACGTCGGCAGCCACAACTCCCGTATCTCTCAAGAGCGGGTTGCCGTAGCCCCCAGCGCCCTGGGTACCAAAATGGAGCCTGTCGCCAGGGCGAAGATGGAGGACATCGAGCTGCCCGATGTCTTCAAAGGGCCCGCCATTGCGGCTCAGGAGCGTAAACCCGGTGGTGCCGGGCATACCGCCTCCATAGCCCCAGGGCCTGAAGCGGTAGCGTTCCATGCCGCGGGCCGTCATGACGGTATGGGGGGTCATGATCTTTACCGTCAGCTCGACCCCGGTACCGCCGCGCCACTGACCGGCGCCAGCGGAATTGGGCCGGAGTCCGTAGTGCTCGATAATGATGGGCATGTCACTCTCAAGGCTCTCGTTGGGCACGTTACGCAGTGAACCCAGGGAGAAGTCGGCCCCATCAACTCCGTCTCCACCCTTCCGGCCGCCTGAGCCGCCGCAGAGGGGCTGGACAACGCTGACCTTCTTCTTGCCCGTCAGCGGTTCGATGGTCGAGACCAGCACAATGGAGCCCTGGCCTGATCCAGCCGTTGGCACCCGTTCCGGGGTGGCCTGGAGCAGGGCGCCGCTGATGATGTCAAAGACGCGGAACATGGTGGCGGCCCTTACGCCGATGGCGGCGTCAGGCTCCGGATTCACCAGGCAACCCCTTGGGGCCTCAAGGGCGATGGGACGAACCATGCCGCTATTATAGGTAATGTTCTTGTTTTCGGTCTTAAAGAACTTCACAAGGGCCGGCACAATCATCCAGTGACCCCGCTTCCCGCCGGTGGGCATGTTCAGTGAGCCCTCAACCTGGGGGTCGGTCTTTCCGAAGTCCAGGTAGATGTCACTGCCCTGGACCGTCAGGGAGAGATCAATCCTGACCACGTCAAGCCCGGCGACCTTGCCTTCCATATAGTCATTAAAGCGGTAGGTGCCGTCGGGGATGGTGCTGATGATCTCCCGGGCCTGGGCCTCGGAGTAGTCCAGGACAGAGCTCATCCCCTTGCGGATGGTGTCCAGGCCGTAGCGGTCAATGAGCTCATGAGTGCGCTTCTCTCCAATGTTCAAGGCGGCGACCTGGGCCTTCACGTCTCCCCAGTTCTCGTCGGGAATCCGGGAGTTGGCCAGGAAGATGTCGAGGACATCCTGGTTTAACTTGCCCTGCTCAAAGAGCTTTGTCGGGGGAAGGATCAGTCCCTCCTGCCACAGGTCATAACTGGAGGGGGAGATGCTGCCCGGCACCTTGCCTCCAACATCAGAGGAGTGCACAAAGGTGGTGACAAAGCAGACCAACTCACCGTCGTAGAAGATTGGCTTCCAGAGGTACAGGTCGGGCAGGTGAGTGGCCATGGCGCCGGTTGTCCGGGGGTCGTTAGAGATGCAGATGTCACCCTCGTGATACTGGTCAATGGCCTTGATGGCGTCATCTACAGGGGTACCGATGAGCACCGTTACGCCAATATTGAGGGGCGCCGAGAAGATCTCCCCCTCAGGGGTTACCAGGATGGATCCAAAGTCAGAGGTCTCTTTGATGTAGACAGTGTGACCTGTGTGACGGATGGCATAGCCCATCTCGCCAACGATGGCCTGGAAGTGGTTCTTCAGGATCTCCAGTAGTACCTTATCCTGCAGCTGGATTTCACCTGCGAGGATCTGCTCCGCCGTTGCCTTAGCCACCGTTCTTCACCTCACCGATGATGTTGCCGTAGTCGTCAACGGTTATTTCAAAGGAAGGGGTCACGAAGGTCGTGGTGTCATACTGCTCAATCACTACCGGGCCGCTTATCCTCATCCCCGGTACCAGATCTTCGCGCTGGTAGACCCTGACCTTGCTTGTGTCACCCTTCCAGTAGATCTCGCGAGTCTCGAATTCAACATCCTCCGGGTCGCGACCGCTGCTGACCCTGGAAAGCTCCGGCTTGGGGGTAAACCCGACGATCCGGGTACGGGCATTGATTAGCTCTACCCTTGCCTCAGGGTCCTGATAGCCGTAGATACTCTCGTACCGGTCATGGAAGGCCTTTATCAAGGCCTCAAGGTCCAGATCATCAGGAACCTCAACCTCAATCTCAAAGGCCTGGCCCTTGTAGCGAATGTCAGCGGTATTCTGGACGATGTAATGGTCATTCTCCATGTCAAAGTCCTGGTCCGCCAGCCAACCCTTGGCCTCTTCCCCCATGGTGGCAAAGACCCTCGCCACCTCCGCCTCATCGAGCTCATCGGCAGGCCTGTAGATGGTCCGGATGAAATCGCCCCTGAGGTCTGCCACCAGGCTCCCCAGGGAACAGAGAGTGCCAGGGTTCAGGGGGACAATGACCTGGCGCATGCCAACCTCTTCAGCCAGCATGAAGGCGTGGGTTGGCCCAGCCCCCCCGTAGGGCAGCAGGGCGTAATCCGTTGGCTCCACACCCCGGCGAGCCATTAGAGGAAGGAACTCCGCGTACATGTTGGAGGTAGCCACCCGCAGGATACTGCTGGCGGCCTCGCCGACGCTCTGCCCCAGTTCCGCGGCGATTCCCTCAACGGAAGCCCTGGCGAGGTCGGGATCGAGAGGCATCTTACCTCCCAGGAAGCGGGCGGGATTGAGGATACCTACGGTGACATAGGCGTCAGTCACAGTGGGGTTGACCCCACCCCGGCCGTAGCAGGCAGGGCCGGGATCAGCCCCCGCGCTTCGGGGGCCCACCTTGAGCACACCTGCGGAATCGAGCCAGGCGATAGACCCGCCACCAGCGCCAATACAGCTGATATCGGTGGCTGGCATGATTAAGGGGAAGTCGCCAACCTTGTTGTCGGTGGAGTAGGGAATGTCACCGTTGAGCACGGCGATGTCCGCGCTGGTTCCACCCATATCAAGGGTGATTACCTTCTCAAGGCCAGCCGTCTTGGCGGCATAGAGAGCCCCGGTCACACCGGAACTGGGACCCGATAGAAGGGTCTCAACGGGGACCTCCTTGGCGCTGCGGACAGACATGATGCCGCCATTTGACTTGGTGGAGAGGATTACGGTGTCGATCCCGATCTCCGCCATATCGCGTTCAAGATTGTTGAAGTAATCTCTCATCTTGGTTCCAATGTGGGCATTGATGACACTTATCAGCGCTCGCTCATACTCGCGCTGCTGCGGCCAGACCTCAGACGAGGTACAGACATAGAGACCGGGGAAGTTCTCCCGGATGATCTCCTTGGCCCGGTCCTCATGGGCCCGGTTGCGATAGGAGTGGAGGAAACAGATAGCGATGGCGCTGATGCCCTGGTTAACCAGACTATCAACGGCATCAATGACCTCCTGCTCCATTAACTCCCTCAAAACGGAGCCGTCAGCCAGCAGGCGCTCGTCAATGGGCTTAACCTGCCTTCTCGGGACTAAGGGGACTGGTTTCTGGGCGTGAAAGATGTGGGGATTGGGCAGCCTCAGACGCCGCAGTTCCAAGATGTCACTGAAACCCCTGGTAACCAGGAGCCCAGTGTCTGCCCCGGACCGCTCAATCACGGTATTCAGGGCGATGGTTGTGCCATGCACGAAGTATCCAATTGCCTCAGGGTCAATCTGGGCCAACTCAACAATGTCCCGGATGCCGTTGACAACTGCTTGGGAGGGGTGCTCAGGCACGGACGGCGTCTTTAACAGCTGCATCTCCCCGGTCTCTTCGTTAATCAGTGTCAGATCGGTGAAAGTGCCACCAATATCAATACCCAAACGGTAAATCCCGCTTTGGTTTGCTACTTGCTCTGCCACATTGGGAACCTCCTTCACTTGTTCAATTCTTGGGATATAGAGCATCAATGATATCTGGCAGGCTGCCCTGGCCCTGATGCTCCCCTGGCGACGGCGGGTTCCCAGTTCGCTGACCCACCGTCACCCGGGGGGCTGACACATCGGCACTTAAGCCTGTAGAATTCTAAAATCTCAATCCCGAACCCTAAGCCACTTCAGGGCTACTCCACTACGGCGATGGCCTCAATCTCCACCAACATCTCAGGATTGGAGAAACGCCCTCCCTCGACGGCGGTGCGGGCCGGGCGGTAATCGGGATAGAACTCAAGATAGGTCTTGTTAAACCTGGGGAAGTCCTCAACATTGGCAAGGAAGGCGCCGATACGGACCACCCTGTCCAGGGAGCTTCCAGCCGCCTCCAGGATGGTCTCAATGTTCTTCATGGCCTGGTTGATCTGGGCCTCCAGGCCCTCCTTCAGAGTACCGCTGTCGTCGCGCCCTACCTGACCAGACACGAACACGAACCCGTTGGCAACAACTGCCGGTGGATAGGCGTCAGAGTTGGGTCCTTCTCTGTGGTCGATGGTCTTGATGTCCATGTTGCAGGAACCCCTTTCTCTTCACGATTCTCATTCTCTCTGTTCTCTCTGTACTCTCTATTCTCTATTCTCTCTTCTCTCTATCAGTTTGCCATCTTGTCTAACAATCTACCAGTTAAGCTGTTGTACACATTATAGGCACACTTCTAGTGATGAGTCAACGGTTTAATTCTCTAGGAAGAGTCAGTCCCAGAAACGGTTACCCCGGTGCGCCGCAGGAAGGTTCTGAAGGTGTGGATCTCCCGGAAGAGGATTGTCTTCAACTCGTCAATCCTGCCTTCAGCGGCGAACTTGTCAAAGGCCCTGATGGCCGCCAGGGTACCGTACCAGTAATGGGGCAAGGAGGTGCACCACAGGGGATCGGATAGAAATCGCAGCCTTGTCTCGGCAGCCACCCTTGAGGTCACCCCATCGCTCATCAGTTCAGCGATGACCTCCTCGTTGCTGTAGCCATCCTGATGAAGGGCGAAGACCAGCCTGGAGTTGCGGGCGGAACGCAGCTGGGTGAGGGTCCACCCAATCTCATCGTCGATACCCTCATGCCAGCCAAGGAGGCGGGTGCCAAGGTTGCAGGTACCCTCAATGATTGGGGTGATGGGGGTGTTTGCTAAGTAGAAACTGGCCTCTGGGGGCAGGTATCCCCGCAGGGCATCCTGGGCCCTGATCCCGTTCAGGGCCGAGTGGCCAGGAAAGGACTCATGGGCCACGGTATTCTTCAGCGTCGGCGCTGTCCAGTCCAGATCGGCATTGAGAGAGACATGGGTCTTGAAGGGGCTCAGCGCCCGTGAATATCCCCCGTAGAAGACATCTGTAACGGGTTCAAACTCAACGGAGGTACCGGCAGGAAGCAACCAGACCTTGTCTGACGTCTCTGTCAGGGCCCTGTCAATCAGCCCCTGGGTATAGCGGGGAAACTCTTCCTTGGGAACAGCTACCGAGTCCTGCCACTGCTTCAGCATCTCAGGGCTAGCGCCCCTGAAGCCCTTCTCTTCCAGAAGGGCGGTGAGATCTCCCTCAAGATTGGCGATGGTCTCGTCTGATGCAGGAACGCCAGGGACACCAACGTAGGTTGACACCCTGTCAGAGAAGGAGAAGGCCTCTCCCATACCCTCCCTGCACTGCATCTTGAGGGCGGCCATGATGTCCTCAATGAACATCCTCCGCAATTCTGGCAGTTCATACCGGGATAGCTCGGCTTCAACCTCTTCCAGCCCGCCAAGGATCTCTTGATAGCTTGAACCCTCCGCATCCTCTATTGGCAGGTAGCGGACGAGAAGCGGTGCCGTACCCTTATCCTTCTCAACCAGCGAGTCCAGGGCGTTAACCAGGGCAATCAGTCTCTCGAATGCTGCAAACAACCTCACTACCTCCCAAGCAAAGCCTCATCAATTCCTTTATTCCTTCAGGGATTATTCCTTCAACGATGGATCCAGGGCGTCTCGCAAGGCATCGCCAATCAGGTTAATGGACAGGACCGAGATGAAGATGGCAATCCCCGGTGGGATCCAGAGCCAAGGCATCCGTGAGATGGCCACCAGGTTCTGGGCTTCGAAGAGCATGTTCCCCCAGCTGGGGGTGGGTAACTGGACACCAAGGCCCAGGAAGGACAGGCCAGCCTCCGTCAGGATGGCGGAAGCCACACCGAAGGTGGCGGCAACCACCACTGGAGCCAGGGCGTTGGGCATCAGATGCCTGAAGGCCAACCGCGAGGTGCTAGAGCCAATCGCCACTGCGGCCTGGGCATAGTCCTGCTCCCTTAAGGCCAGGAGCTCAGCCCGGACAAGACGGGCGATGGACGGCCACCCCAGCAGCCCAATCACAAGCATCACATTGTAGATGCTGGGCCCGACCACGTAAACGACAACAATAACCATAGGAAGAAATGGAAAACATAGCAGCAGGTCGGCAAATCTCATGATGGCGTTGTCCAGGGCCCCGCCAATGGTCCCGGCAAGGGAACCCAGTATAAGCCCGATGGTAGTGTAGATCGACACGGCTACAAGTCCCACTGACAGGGAGATGCGGCCGGCGTAGATCAGGCGGCTGAGGACATCCCTGCCCAACCGGTCGGTGCCAAGCCAGTGGTCCTCACTAGGGGCCTCTGCCAGCCTTGTGGTATCGATGGCCGATGGATTGTAGGGAGCAATGACAGGAGCAAACAGTGACACCAATGAGAAAAACGCCAGGAGAACTATGCCGGCAATGGCCAGCGGATACCGGCGCATTCTCCGGCCAACAATCTGCCAGTGAGAGCGGGATACCACCTGGGGCTCCTTCTGAACTTCATCTTTTGCTGCAACCAGTTTCATATGTTACCTCGCCCCCTCCCTAGTCGTATTTGATCCGTGGGTCAACAAAGGCGTAGCTGATGTCAGCCATGAGATTCCCGGCAATGACCATAATCGCCGAGATCATGACAATGGCCATGACCACCGCGTTGTCTCTGCTAAAGACGGAGTCCACCATGAGCCGGCCAATACCTGGCCAGGCGTAGATCCGCTCGATGATCACAGAGCCGCCGAACAGCCACCGGAACTGCAGCCCCAGGAGGGTAATGACGGGCAAGAGCGCGTTCCTCAGGGCGTGTTTGTAGACCACGACCCTTTCAGAAAGCCCCTTGGCCCGCGCTGTGCGGACGTAGTCCGCCCTGATAACCTCCAGCATTGAAGAACGCATGTAGCGCATGAAGGTCGCCAACGGGTAGAAGCTCAGCACAATCATTGGCATTATCAGGCGCGAAATCCGATCCATCAGAGAAAAGTCGGCGCCGGGGTTTGACATCCCCGCGCTGGGAAGCCAGTGCAGCTTCACTGAAAAGATGTATATGGCCACAATGGCCAAGAAGAAGTTTGGGACTGAGATCCCGCCAAAGGCCACCAGGGTGGCGATGTTATCGGTCCAGGTCCCCTTCTTAAGGGCAGAGGCAATCCCCAGGGGTATGCCAATAACGAGGGCAAGGAGCATGGCCAGTCCCATTAAAAGAACGGTGGCTGGCACCCTCTCCCAGATCATCTTTGCCACAGGTTGCCTGGTAATGAAGGAATAGCCGATATTGCCCTGGAGAATCTCAACAACCCAGTTAGCATACCTGACGTAAATTGGTTGGTCTAAGCCCAGTTGGGCCCGGCGTTGAGCGGCCTGCTCTGGCCCCAAGTCTGGAGATACCATCAAATCGATGGGATCGCCAGGCATGTAGGAAACCATGAGGAACAGTATTACACTAAGGCCTGCTAGCAGTGGCGCTACAATCAGTAGGCGGCGGAGTATATAGGTTGTCACCATTTGTCCCCCTCTCGAGCAAACGGCCGTATGAGGTAGGGGGAGGCGGCGCGGACCTGAGAAGTTGGCGCCGCCCCAGCACTACCAAGTTACCTTCGCTAAGCTACCTTTACTGGGTTACCTTTACTGGGTTACCTTTACTGAGTTACCTTTACTGAGTTACCTTGTTGTGTTACTTGCTCCCGTCTATCCACCACAGGTGACTCTGACCAGTCCTGAAGAACAGGTGGTCTTCGAAGTTCTGAACCCGGGTGTTGCGAGCAGAGTTTGACAACCTGTATGCCATGTAGAAGTAAGGCACCTGGTCTACGACCTCAGCCTGCACGTCGTGGTACAGCTGGGCGCGCTCATCCTGATCAACGGCATAGCGAGCCGCATCAAGGAGCTCATCCATGGTGTCGCTTTGATAACGGCCGAAGTTCCAACCGGCGGGCGCCGCGTTGACGGAGTGCAGGGTGTGGGTCAGGGTGTAGTCAGGATCCACCGCTGATACGGACCAGCCCATGCAGGCGATGTCAAAGTCGCCGGCAGTGACGCCGTTCAGTAGGGTGGGGAAGTCGCTGATTACGATTTCGACGTCCACACCGATGGCCTCCCACCACTGCTCCAGCAGCTGGGCCATGCGCTTACGCTCATCGGAGTCGCTTGTCAGCAGGGTGATTGTCTCGCCGTTGTAGTCGGTCTCAGCCAGATACTGGGCGGCCAGTTCAACGTCGTAGGCGGGTACTGGAATGTCATCAGCGTAGTAGGGGCTGTTGGGCTGAACCGGGCTCTTGGCAGGCTCGCCAAAACCACCGAAGACGGCGTCGACAAAGCCATCCCTATCAATGGCATGGTCTAAAGCCCGGCGGAAGTTGACATCATTAAAGGGAGCCTTGTCCATGTTCGGCACAACCCAGACGAATGATGGGGCGGCGAACTGGTCCATGGCGATGTGGTCTAGGTCCTTCAGATAATCAACGTAGTCCGGGGATACGCCCGCAGCGTACCAGGTAATATTGGCATCCAACTCACCGGTCTCTAACTGAGCGATGGCCACCTCTTCGGATACGATCTTGATAATGACCTTGTCCAGGTAGGGCTCGCCGCGAACGTACTCGGCATTGCGCTCCAGCTCGATGTACTCGCCGGTCCTGTACTGAACGAACTTGAAGGGACCGGAACCCACTGGGTCGCCAATGGCGAAATCGGTGTCTGCAAGAGTGGCAACATCAGCGTCGCCGAGGAGGTGCTCAGGAAGGATCGACAGCATAGCGATCCTCTCAAGAAACGGCACATATGGTTCTGAGATGGTAAGCTTGAGGGTGTGCTCGTCCACAATCTCAATGCCCTCAACGTCATCGGCGGCGCCTTCGTTGTAGGCAGTGGCGCCTACAAGGTGCTTGACGTCGGATGTGTGGCTGCCAGTGAAGTCGGGATGCAGCAGCGTCTTGAAGGTGAACGCAACATCGTTAGCTGTTACGGGTTCACCATCGTGCCACTTGGCATCCTCAGCGAGGTAGAAAGTAAACTCCGTACCCTCGTTGTTGAGGTCGTGGCTGTCGGCCAGGTCAGGTATCAGCGTGCCGTCCTCTTCGAACCTGTAGAGGCTCTGATAGATTAGCTGGGTAGGAGCTATGGCCTGGTTGCCGAGGGAGAAATACTCAACGAAGGTGTTAGGTGGTTGATAGAGCGCCAGGTAGACAGTTCCGCCCTTCTTAGGGCCAGTGTCACCGGGGTCGTCGCCTACTCCGGTGTTATCCGGACCGCAGCCCGTCAGCGCAACGGAGAAGCTAAGAGCGGTTATCAGTAACACCACAAATAGTTTCTTACTGAGATGCATCTTCAAGTGATGAACCCTCCCCTTCAGTTGTGTTGTGTTGGTCTGGTTCCTTCCTTCCTAACTTCCTTTTTGTTCATGCACGGTTCCCGGCTGGATGTATGGCTCTCGACAGATTGGTCGGATTGTTATACAATTAGACGGGTGGCTTGTTATACATATTATATGTTTAACGGGGAGGTGGCGTCAAGGCGAATTTTCCTCTGAGGGTTCTGTTTGTTGATGCGACCTAATCAAGGGGTTGATTCAATCCTGACCAACGATAGACTAGAAAATCGGTGATATGTGTGATGCGTGATGCGGCCTCCAAGGAGCACGATTAGATTCTACCAAGATGCCGTTGACCTTGCGAGTGGTGGGTTTTGGCAAGCTTACAGTCTTGCGGCGGCTTACAGGGCTCTCTGACGACAAAGTGAATGTACTTTGTCTTGCCTGTCGATTGTCATACATGATACAATGACCGCAAGGCTACTGTCAAAAACTGTGAAAGGGGTGAGACATTGAACCTGAATGATATGGAGTTTCAGACACCCAGCTACCAGACCCTGGCTGAACAGGTCGCCGCTGCCCTGAGAGACGCAGTCCTCACCGGCAAGCTGGAGAACGGCGCTCACCTGGTTGAAACAGACCTTGCGGAGAAGATGAAGGTTAGTAGGGCGACGATCAGGGAATCCTTCAGGATCCTTGGTCAGCAAGGGCTTGTTAAAACCTACCCGCGAAAGGGAACCTTTGTTACCAGGATGAGCTCAGATGAAGCCGCCGAGGTTTCAACAATCAGGGCCCTCCTGGAGAGCCATGCCGCCTCAATCGCCGCCACGCGGATCACCCCGCAGGATATTGAGGAGTTTGAGGCCATGATCGAGGATATGGCCAAGGCAGCCAACGTCCGAAACCTGTCATGGATGGTTGACCTTGATCTCAGGTTTCACGGCAAGCTCTGTGAAATGAGCGGCCTGAAGAGGTTGACGGAGATTTGGTCAATCCTCGATTCCCAGATCGGCGCCGTTATCATCTCCGGCCTTGAGAGTCACAACATGACCCTGGACAAGCTGATTGAACGACACGAAAACATTCTGCAAGCGCTGAAGACCAAGGACCCTGACCTGGCGGCTGCAGCCATCAAGAACCACTACAGACTGCCCCATGTTGGCAAGGGGTCTTCCGATCCTATAGAGGAGTGATCTAACCAATGTCAGAAGAACTACCTGTCTCTCGTGTAGCACCACCGAACCGAATCCTGATGGGACCGGGGCCCAGCGATGTCAGCAGCCGGGTCCTGACAGCGATGGCCGAGCCGACAATTGGTCACCTCGATAAATACTTCCTCCAGGTCATGAACGAGACCATGGACATGATCCGCCAGGCCTACCAGACCAAGAACCGCCTCACTGTCCCTATTTCCGGTACGGGTAGCGCTGGCATGGACACGGTTTTCGTCAACATGCTTGAGCCTGGCGACAAGGTTGTGGTCGGGGTAAAGGGCCTCTTTGGCGAGCGGATGGCGGATGTAGCTGGCCGGTGCGGGGCCAAGGTAATTGAGGTCGAGGCCCCGTGGGGCCAGCCCATCGACCCGCAAGACATTAAGGGTGCCCTGGACAAGAACCCCGATACCAAGATGGTGGCTATTGTTCACGCTGAGACATCCACCGGCGTCAGGCAGCCTCTCAAGGAGATTGCCGACATGGCTCATGATAGCGGCGCTATCATGCTAGCCGACATGGTCACGTCACTGGGAGGTATCCCGACGGAGACTGATAAAAATGGTGTCGACATTGCCTACAGCGGCACCCAAAAGTGCCTCAGCTGTCCGCCAGGGTTGGCGCCTGTGACCCTGGGGCCAAAGGCCGAAGAGATTCTCAACAATCGCAAGAGTAAGGTTCAAAGCTGGTACCTGGACATGACGATGCTCGCCAGTTACTGGGGTAAGGAGCGCTTCTATCACCATACCGCTCCCATTAATATGGTATACGCTCTCCATGAGGCCCTGCGCATTGTCTTCGAAGAAGGACTGGAGAAACGGTTCGCCCGCCACGCCAGGCTGGGCTCCGCTCTGCAGGCTGGCGTCGAGGCCATGGGCCTGGAGCTTCTGGTGGAAGAGGAGTACCGCCTGCCGCAGTTGACGGCCATCCGAGTGCCTGCAGGGGTCGATGACGCAAAGGTCAGGGGGAAACTCCTTGATGAGTACAATATCGAGATTGGCGGCGGACTAGGGGTCCTCAAGGGCAAGCTGTGGCGGGTTGGCTTGATGGGCACCGCCTGCACCTGGCGAAACGCTGTAACCTTCCTGGCCGCCCTGGAGGAGATCCTCACGGCGGAAAATCCGGGAGCGATTAACAAGGGCGCCGCCATCGAGGCCGCCCGTAAGGCCTACGCAGCAGAATAACCACCAACTGTATCAGCAGTCTGAACCAATAGCAAGACTCTTAAAGGGACAGCCGCTACCGGCTGTCCCTCGTTGTTGCCACTGACAATACGTGATCCGACCTTCTTCTTCGCTGGGAATCCGCTGAATTGGCCCTGAGCCACCAGGACTCATGTGTTCAACAATCATACTTGGCCAGGTCCCGTGTTTGAAACAAACTACAGGCATGTATATATCAAGATATGTACATATGCTTGGGGGAGCACTCAAGGATATTTAGATATCTAAATATGTACATATGTTTTTGATGGGGAAAACAGGGTTCCCCCTGGCGTCGACGGCAATCGACATCATAGTCTCAATAAATCATCGGCCCCAACAGCGCCTGGTCAAGCCCGCCGAAGAGCTGCTTGGTCAGGGATTCAACGGTCCGTAGGGTCTCCTCAAGGGAACCCCCCACGATGCCTTCATTGGCCGGCAGCACCGCGCCCCTGGCGGCCATCTCACCCGAGGTTATTCCCTGGAAGACTCCGACAGAGCCCTTCAGGGCGCAGCTTGCCTTGGCGCCATCGCAGAGCATCCCATAGAGGCTGGCCAGCCCGCTGCTAACAGCGGCCTCGATGGCAGCATAGTCCCCGCCCCGGAGCCAGCAGACAGCGGCCGCCACCCCAGGACCAGCGCTGGACGCCCCACAGACGCCGGAGATCTCCCCCATGTAGGCCTTTATGTAGAGATTGATAATATGGGCCAATAACAGGGCCCGCGCCAACCGCTCTTCCCCAGCACCGACCTTCTCACCCACCATCAAAATCGGGATACCAACCATGATCCCCTGGTTTCCACTCCCGCCGGAGGTTAGTACAGGCCAGGGGGTTCCACTCATCCGAGCGCCGATAGCCGCCGCAACCAGGGTCCGCGCCCGCACGACGAGACAGGCATCATCAGGGTCAGCACTGGCTTGGTTGGGCTCACCGCCACCCTCACTGCTCTCAAGGGCCTTTACGGCCAGATCTGCATTTGATCTCGCTCCCGCAACTAAGAAACCCACCTCCTGGGTGGGTATGGCAAAGACCTGGTCTAATATGTCTATAAACCGGTGAGACTTCAGAGAGCTGATGGTACAGCCCTGGCCTGGGTGGCCGCTGGGACACATGAGAGATACGCCATCCAGAGACATGCTGACCACATTGGTGTGGGCACCCTCTATGATCACCTCGGCGGTGCGGCCAGCAGCACAACTGGCAACAGCCCGGACATAGACACCGGATTGTGTCGGGTCGCCATAGGCCTTTGCTTTGCCGCCGTCAACCAGTCCATAGGCGGCCTCAATGTCGGCGTGACTGAAATCCAGAAGAATCTGGAGTCCGGCAGCGGGGTCGCCCGCCACAGCGCCAAGAGCGGCCGCCACCTCCGGCCCCTTGCGGGTTCCTGTGGGGAGCCCGGCGGTAAGCGCGTTCTTCATAATGCCCGGGCTGAGATAGACCTCCACCAGGGTTGGCGGCTTGCCGAGGAGCTTCTTGGCGTTGGCCACAGCCAGAGCAATCATAGCCGGTTCCGTACAGACCGTTGCCAGCTGCGACTCCTGTTTTAACAGCTGAAGCAACACCTCTTGGGGGATTCGAGAATCAGGAAGATTATGACGATCATCACTACCACAGTGCGCGGCCACAGAGATCCCTCCCTAGCTAAGATTGGTCGATGAAGTCAAGGCTGATGTCCAGGGATTTGTAGGAGTGGGTTAAGGCCCCAATGGAGATGAAATCGACACCAGTTGCGGCCATGTCCACCAGGTTATCCTCGGTGATGCGGCCCGATGCCTCAGTCAGGGTCCGACCGGAGATGAGATCTACCATCTCCCTGACAAGCCCTGGGGGCATGTTGTCCAGCATGATAATGTCGGCTCCAGCAGCCAGCGCTTCCTTAACCTGTGTCTTGTCAGCGGTCTCTACCTCGATTCTCGTTGTAATCGAGGCCCCCGCCCGGGCCCTCTCCACCGCCGCGCCAATGCCACCGGCGGCAATGATGTGATTGTCCTTGATCAGAACAGCATCATCAAGGCCCAGACGGTGGTTACTGGCGCCGCCCATCTGAACCGCGTACTTCTCAAGGACTCGCCAACCAGGGGTGGTCTTCCTGGTGTCCACCACCCGCGCCTTGTGGTCCTTCACCATATCAGACAGGCGCCGGGCATAGGTGGCAATCCCCGAAAGCCGCTGCAGGAAGTTCAAGGCAATGCGCTCCCCAGATAGGACTGAGCGGGCAGGCCCTTCAATCTCTCCCACAAACTCTCCCTCAGAGATCTCGGCGCCTTCAGGCCTCAGGGCCCTGACCTGGACCCCAAGGTCTATACTCGCAAACACCATTTCGACAAGGGGAAAGCCAGCCAGAACACCCTTCTCCTTTACCAGGAACCGGCCCTTGCAGTAGGTGTCAGGGTCAACGGTGCTGTTTGTGGTGATGTCGCCCCTACCGATGTCTTCAAGGATAGCAAGATCAATCAGTTGCTGGATCAACGCGCTCTTCAAAACTGGTCCCCCTCTGCTTGTTCAACACTATGTGCTTTAGCCAGGCCTCTGAGGTTTCTGGATAGTCCATCCGGTAGTGACCGCCTCTGCTCTCTTCCCGCATCAGGGCCGCTTCAATGACGCGCTCGGCCACATCCAGCATGTTGGTGAGCTCCACGCGTCTGAGATAGAGCTCAGCGGAAACGGTGTCAACGGAATTGACACCTTCAACGAAGAGCCGCTGACGAATGGCAGCCACCGAGCTCCCGGCATGGGCCAGCGAGACGGCGCTGCGGAGGATGCCCGCATCCTTCCACATCACCCTCTTCAGCTCCTCCCGCAAACCCTCAATGGTGGCTGCCAATAATTGAGGGTCTTGGCGCCCACTGGCATCGGGGTTGGGGTCATCAACATGGCACCCTCCGACATCAGGGCCAGCAATGGACTGGGGTAAGTCTCCCGCCCCGCCACCCTCAGCGACCCACGCAACGGCGGACGCCGCCGCCGCCTCGCCAAATACCAGGGTTTCAAGGAGGGAGTTGCTGGCAAGGCGGTTGGCGCCGTGAACACCGGTACAGGTCACCTCGCCGCAGGCAAAGAGCCCTGGGACAGATGTTGCTCCTCGCTCATCGGTCTTGACGCCGCCCATCATGTAATGGGCAGCCGGAGCTACCGGCAGCGGGTCCTCTTCCATGAGCCAACCGTATTCCTTGCAAACATCGTAGACCGTTGGAAAACGCTGGCTGAGGTTGACCCCCGTGATGGAGGAAGCATCGAGGTAGACGCAATCATCGCCCTCCCTGTCCATCTCGCTCCAGATGGCCCGGGCCACAATGTCTCGCGGGGCAAGCTCTGCCAGTTGATGGTACCTGGGCATGAACCGCTCCCCGGCGGCGTTCCGCAGAACTGCCCCCTCACCGCGCAGAGCCTCGGTAAGCAGGAAGCGAGGCCGATCCTTCCCAGGCTTTAAAACCGTGGGATGAAACTGCACAAACTCCATATCCTTGAGATCGGCTCCCGCCCTCCAGGCCAGGGCAATCCCGTCGCCCGTGGCAACGCTGGGGTTTGAGGTCTCCGCATAGATCTGCCCGCCCCCACCCGTCGCCATAACTGTGGCAGCCACCAGGACAGAGGCAGCCACTACAGGGGCCTCCTGGACCCCAGCACCACCGCTGCCACTGTCGACAACGACAGCGCCGCAACAGCGCCCACCACCCATCAGCAGGTCAATAACGGTATGAAACTCAAGCACCTCAATGGCTTCATGCTCCCTGACCAACTGGGCCAGGCGATTGGTCATAGCCCGCCCGGTGGCGTCTCCAAAGGCATGCGCAACCCGCTTATGGCGGTGGGCCCCCTCTCTTGTGAGGGCAATCCTGTCGCCATCTCGGTCAAAGAGAACCCCCATGTCGATCAGTTCTCTCACCCGGTGGGGCCCCTCCCTTACCAGTACCTTGAGGGGCTTGATGTCGCAGAGGCCTGCGCCCGCCTTCAGGGTGTCCTCAAGGTGAGCCAGGGGGGAGTCCGGCGCCCTCAGAGCCGCCGCAACGCCACCCTGAGCGTAGTAGCTGTTGGAATCCTCCAGCGCCCCCTTGGTGACGAGGCGTACCTGGCCTGAGTCAGCCAACCAGAGAGCGGTGAACAGCCCGGCTATCCCGCTGCCAATCACCAGGAAGTCGGCCTCTGCCATTATCCCTCGCCCCATGAGTAACCCCCTTGTCGGTCATGCCTATCGGCTGTCCGTTGGGCTGTCTAGTCACGGCAAATCCTGAAGGGCAACCCAAAGGGCTAACCGATCTTGACCATCCGCTCGACAGCGGCCAGCGCCCGCTTGCGGATCTCCTCAGGCACATCAATCTCATACTGCATCTTCTCCAGGCTCTCGAGAACAAGGTCAATGCCGGTAATCTTCTTCATGTTCGGGCAGATCATGCCCTGGGCCAGGAGATAGAAGGTCTTGTCGGGGTTCTCCTTCTTGAGCCGGTGAAGGAGCCCTACCTCGGTTCCAATAATCAGTTCCTTTGCCTCAGCCTCACGAGCATACCTCAGTATTCCGGAGGTACTTGTCACATGGTCAGCCAGCTCCGCAACCTCGGGGCGGCACTCGGGGTGGACCACGATGGGAGCGTCGGGATAGGCCTCCCTGACCTTGCGGACGTCCTCCGCAACAACGCGGTGATGGGTTATGCAGTGGCCGCGCCAGGGGATAATCTTCTTGTCAGTATGTTTAGCAACCCAACTGGCCAGGTTTCCATCGGGGACAAAAATGACCTCCTCAGCGTCGAGGGCGTTTACAACGTCAACGGCGTTCGACGACGTACAGCAGACATCGCTCTCGGCCTTGACCTCTGCCGTCGAGTTGACGTAGCAGACAACCTTTGCCCCGGGATGCTTGGCCTTCATCTCTCGCAGCTGATCGCCATCAATCATCGCCGCCAGGGGACAGCCGGCTTCCTTAACGGGGAGCAACACCGTCTTGGCGGGAGAAAGGATCTTCGCCGTCTCCGCCATAAAGTCCACTCCGCAGAAGACAATGACATCGGCTTCATCAATGGCCGCTGCCTTCTTGGCCAGTTCAAGGGAGTCCCCACTAAAATCAGCCAGGTCCTGAACCTCCGGTACCTGGTAGTTATGAGCCAGGATCACCGCGTTCCTTTCCTTCTTCAACTCTTCTATGCGCTGCCGCATCTGCTCTGTTTGATCTTCGTCCCGCATTGCTAGCTCCTTTCCAGCACACCCCGGTTGAGTAAAACCTGCAACACCCTTATCCCTTACGCAATATACTACAATACTACAGGGCTGTCGGCATCTCCTACCAAAAAGCCCGAAAATCAACTGGGCACAGGGAGAATCGCCCCAATTGGGAGGGAAACCTTCTACTTGAGGGCTCCCTCTGTATTATAGGCAGTTTACTGGGGGTTTTGATAGGGTTTTTTCGACGCCCTCTGGCAACCTTTGCGGCCATGGACGCCCTTCTGGATCACTACGGCAGAGACACCGAGCTGGTCCGGGAATTTGCCAGGGCCCTGCGCTAGTCGCTAGCCATCACTGGGGATAAAGGCGAAGCCCTGCTCACGATAGAACCTGAAGACCTCTTCGTTGAGGGCCGCCAGCCTCACCGGGTTGTAGTGGTGTCCCAGGCGATACTGGGCGCGGTTTATCCCCTTCTGCTCGTCTATGGCCGCCACCACTTCCCGGGCGTACTCCTCACCGTGAACCGCCTTTGTAACCTGAAAGAAGCTGTCCTTATACTTCTCCAGGATCTCCCCCTCAAGGGACTGCATCCAGTTGTCATACTTATCAACCACAATATGCTTCTTTACCTCGTCGTCGCTGAGGCGCCTGTAGGTCTCCTGGTGGACCACCACACCACGGGCTAGTTTCTTGCGACCAAGGCCCTTGTCATCGGGATACCCGAGGCAGAGCATCAACACGGGAATTGTCAGCTCGGGGAGGTCCAGGACCTCTTTCATCTGGGCATAACGGGCATTGACGGTACCAATGTAGACGTTGCCCACCCCATGCAGGTTGGCGGCTGACTCCATGCTCTGGGCCATACACATTACATCCTCCAGGGAGATGATGAAGTCGTTGAAGCTGAGGTGTTTCCCGAAAGGGGCCTTCTGGACCTGGCTCCAGCGCTTGATCCGGTAGAAATCTATCAGGTAGACCAGGAGGGTGTCCGCCTGCTCTATGAAGCCCTGACCGCAATACTCCCGTATCTTCCGCTTCCGTTCAGGATCGCGGACCATGACGACGCTGACGGGCTGCAGGTTGCCGCCGGTAGCGGCGTTGAGTCCCACCTCAAGGATATCGTCGAGGACAGCATCGGGAATGGGCTTATCCAGGAACCTCCGACAGCTGTAGCGGTTCTTCAAGACCGCGATTGCTTCCCTTCTCGTTTCTTCGTTCACTGTACGCACCTCCGCGCTTTTGCTCTCCGCACTATTGCGCATCCGCACTGTTCGCGTCTCCGGGTTGTTACCTCCACATATCAGTTACTGGAGGTATTCATCCCCGATACTCCCTCATCCTGCAACTCAAAGAAGGGTTGCCACCGGGCGGGGTGAAGTAGGTCTATACTATGAAGATCCAGGGCGAGCTCCGGGTAACTGCAGACTCTATGCTGGGACGCCTGCGCGGAAGCGTCTCTTTTCAGTTAGGCCTCCTCTACTCCCTGACGATGCTGGCAATGATGGGATACGGCATTGTAATGCCGACTATACCTTTCTTTGCCCGTACACTTGGGGCCAGCGCCCTTGAACTTGGTCTGTTCACAACCCTCTTCGCCCTAACCGGGTTCTTTGTGGCCCCCTTCTGGGGAACCCTCTCCGACCGAATTGGCCGCAGGCCCGTCCTCCTGATCGGGATTGTTGGATACAGCGCGTCATTTCTCATCATGGGGCTGGCCGACTCCATGTGGATACTCCTGTTGGGCCGCACCGTGGGCGGCCTCCTGTCATCGTCGGTCTTCCCCACCACCCAGGCCTATGTGGCCGACATCAGCGAGCCAACGGCCCGCAGCGCCCGGATGGGCGTGGTAGGGGCGATGATGAACGTGGGGTTTGTGGCAGGGCCTGCCGTGGGTGGGCTCCTGTCCTATCTTGGTCCCCAGCTCACATTCTTTGTCTCTAGCGGCGTTGTCCTTGCCACGGCCCTGCTGGTCCTGCTGCTACCCCGCCCCGCGATAGAGGGGCGCAAGACTGGCATAGACACAGCAACGCGACCTCGGCGTCCCCGGCGCGTTAGCCTGGGCGCCATGTACACCGCCCTCTCCGGTCCCCTGGGGCTCTTCTTTGTCCTGGCCTTCCTCATGTCTTTCGCCGGGGCGGCTGGTTCCAGCATGATGCCGCTCTTCCTGATGGACAAGATGGCGGCCACCGAGAGGCACATCGGCCTGGTCTACACAGTGATGGGGGCAACCTCCGCTGTGCTGCAGGGGCTGGCGGTGGGTCCAACCACAGCGGTGTTGGGCCGCCGAAGAGCGGCACTAGTCGCCCTCACACTGACGGCCGCCGGCTACCTGTTGGCGCTGTTGGTCCCATCAGTACCCCTCTATATCGGGGTCGCGATGCTAATGAGCGCCGGGATGTCACTGTTGCGACCCATCATCCTGGCGTCGGTATCGGTAGGGACGAAACTCGGTCAGGGGCTGACAATGGGTGTGATGAGCTCCTTCGACAGCCTTGGCCGCGGGATGGGGCCTCTCTGGGCGGGCCTTATCTACGACTTCTCAATCAACGGGCCCTTCCTGACGGTGGGCGGCATCGGCATCATCGGGATTGTCCTTGTTCAGACATCAATGGGCAGGCAGGCCTTCACTGCTGGCCAGGATAATCATCCAAGTGAGGTGGTATCAACTTGATATCTGAAGACAGAAACAGGACTCTCCAAAACAGCACAATGAAAGCCGGCAGTCTTGGCATATCATCCCAGATCACCTTCCTCTACTACAAGGACCTGGATGCCGCTGTGCCTTTCTTCGAGGATATATTGCAGCTCGAGCTTGTGGAAAACCAGGGTTGGGCGCGGATCTACAGGGTGGGTGAAGGGGCCTTCATCGGCGCTGTCGATGAATCCAGGGGCTCTCTCAAGGCCCAGGACAACAATGCCGTCCTCATCACCCTAGTCATCGACGATGTTGACGGCTGGTATCAACGGCTCCGCAACGCCAAGGGCCTTCGAATCATCAAGGAGCCAGCTGTCATGGCTGACATCCAGATCAGGGGCTTCTTTGTGGAAGGCCCCGGGGGATACCACTTCGAATTCCAGGAGTTTACGCGTCCAGAGGCTCGGCGGGTCTTCCATCGGGCCTGAGGGCGCTAATGAAGGCGCTGGCCAACCTGACCCCCTCGGGCAACTCCGCGGTGGTGTCCTTCAGGGGTATCGCTTTGGAGATGGGAGAGGCTTCTACTGATATAGCGGTAAAGCCGGCGTCGGCAAGCCTCTCCTGCCATTCCAGGTCGCCCAATGCGCCCGCAACACAGCCGGCCCAGGCCTCCGCGGACCGCCTTACCTCCGACGGTATCAGGCTAGTGTCCCCCTGGAAGACGATGTCGGAGACACTTAAACGCCCCCCTGGTCGGAGCACGCGATAGGCTTCCTTGAGAACCTTATCTTTGCTCTCGGCAAGGTTAATGACGCAGTTGCTGATTATCACGTCGACACTGGCATCAGGCAGGGGTATGTTCTCAATATCTCCCTTAATGAACTCAACATTGTCGATGCCTGTGGCATCCTGGTTTCGGCGAGCCAACTCCATCATTTCGTCAGTCATGTCGACGCCGTATACCCTGCCATCAGGGCCAACTCGCCCCGCAGCCAGTAGCGCGTCAATGCCGCCGCCGCTCCCCAGGTCTAGAACATCCTCACCCGACTTCAGGTTAGCCAGGGCTGTGGGATTCCCGCACCCGAGGCTGGCTTCAATGGCCTCCTTCGGCAGGCCCTTCAGTTGACTGCTGTCGTAAAGGTCGCTGGTAATCTGATCCGAGGCGTCATCATTACAGCAGCAAGATGACTTTACTTGCTCTGAGTTAGGGGTTATAGCCCTGGCCGCCGAGGCATACTTCTCCCTGATTTTTTCCTTCAGGCCGTCCCTGGTGGTGACGTTGTTATCCATGCTAAATCTCCCTCTCGTCGCCTAAACGCAGCGTCCCCTGGAAGAGGCGGGGATCACCCAGCCCCGAGGCTATGGCAGCAGCGGTGGCACCAAAGCCAATGTGGGCCACAAGCTCACAGAGGGCGGTTTCTGCGGGCACCTGATCAATCTTGGTGGCACCCAACTGGAATGCGGCGCCGTAGAGGGCGGCCCAGAGCATCGCTCCCGCGAAGGTTCCTTTGACAACAGATCTATCGCTACCGCTGAAGGTCAACAGATAAGTGATGCCGGTTCCCAGAGTCAAGGCCATGATATTGTCGGCCAAGAACCCCACAGCCTTGCCTTTTCTTTGACCGATCTTATATCCAGGTACCAGGATGCCGGCGGCCCTGGCGGGGACACCAAACTCCGCCAGATTAAGGCGCTGCATTATGTCCATAATCGTATTCTTGACAAGGTTGCCGCCAAGGCCCGCCACTGCCCCCAGCATCACACGGTCAGAGATTGGCATCTGCCTGATCAGCTCCTCCTCTGTCATCACCAACCTGGTGCGAGTCGTTAGTTGGTGGTTGGTGGTCGCTCTATAGGTTGGTTGTCGATTGATAGGTCAGTGCTAGTATAACCCTGTTGCCGGTCCCTCAAAATGAAAAATGGGAGGATAAATGCGAGAAACCATTGAGGAGTGGGATCCGCAAATGAGTGACACCGGTGAAACAGCGCAGGGCCTGAGGAGGGTATACTTCGTCTTTCTCTGGCACGGTGGTTTCCTGGCCCTGACAATGGCCATGATCGAGTTCAATACAGTCTTCCCCGCCCTGGTTACAAAGCTGACAGCCTCCAAGGTTGCCTTTGGGTTCCTCTATTCCATCATGCTGGGGGCGCCTCTTATCTTTAACCTTCTCTTCAGCCATTGGATGCGCAGGCACGCCTTCAAAAAGAAGTTCTTACTGGTCGGGATATACATCAGGGCCCTGTCGTTTCTGGGGATGGCCTCTTTTGTCTTTCTCTTCGGGGTCGAGCGCCCGCTCCTGGTCGTTGCCAGTTTCGCCTTCTGGATATTCCTCTTCTCTATCTCGGGGGGCTTCGCCGGTATTGCCTACCTCGACATCATTGGCAAGGTCGTCCCGGAGAGCGCTCGCAGCACCTTCTTTGCCTCCAAACAGTTCGTGAGCAGCATCACCGCCCTCTCCGGGGGGCTTCTGATCCGGAAACTCCTGGACCCCAGGGCCTTTGCCTTCCCCCTGAACTACACGATTATCCTGACAATCGCCTTTCTCGGGCTGGTGCTGGCGGCCTTCGGTTTTTGGGCCATACGAGAGCCCGCCTCCGAGGTCGAGGACGATCAGGAGACCTTCAGCCAGTTCGTGGCCAAGATCCCCAGTATACTGCACCGGGACCCCCACTTCATGCGCTTCATCATTGTGGAGAACAGCGCCAGCTTCAGCCTGATGATCCTCCCCTTCTACATGGTCTTCGCCCGTGAGGTGCTTGGGGTCGGCAACGAGTTTGTCAGCAGGTATCTGATCTTCCTTATCGTGGGGACAATCGCCTCGAACCTGGTCTGGGGACAGATTGGCCAGCGGTGGACAAGCAAGGCCGTTGTCCGGGTCTGCGTCCTCCTCGGGTCCATAGTCCCGCTGGTAGCTCTGGGCCTGGCGCAACTCGGTCCAAGCCCCTTTGCACTTGTCTTCTTTCTGATAGGGTTCCTGCAGACGGGGAGGCGCATTGGCTTTGACCCCTACCTGCTGAGCCTGGCGCCCAACACAATGCGGACAACCTACATCGGGGTCAAGGGCACCTTGAGCATCATGATTGCCATCTCGCCCCTGCTGGGCGGTGTCCTGATTGAGGCCATCGGGTTCCCGATTGTGTTCATCGGGGTCAGCCTGGTGATGCTATTTAGCTTCTCACTACTCCGGTAGCACCCACAGATTGTCATATACCTCCGGCAAGTTGGGTATACTACCCACAGGTGGCATGGTATTCCAGAGGGCGGGTAAGCCCACCTGGTTCACCGCCTGTGGTGGGGGCAATGCCCCGCGGATTGCAGGGGAATGGTTGCAGTTTCCAGAAATCTAGTTAGTAGGGCCCTGACAACCCACCGACACCCTGGAGGTGTTTATATCATGTTTGACCCGAAACTGGCTGATGACCTGCTGGACGCCATGTTGAACATACCGTTGATAACCTGGCGCAAGCGTCTCAGGGTTCCCTCACTTGTACTCAGCAACCGGGGTCCCCAGAGCCCAGGTAAAGAGATGAACATAGTGGTAACCGATAGGAACGAGATTGTCGATGAGCCCAGGCCCTGGCCGGGGAAGAACCGCTATTTTGATATTGAGTTTAAGATTGGCGCTAACAGTGTCTCCCAGACCTGCCGCCTCTTCTGCGGCAACATAGATGACCGCGCTACAGACCAATACCCCGACGGCAAGAGCCGGTATGTAAGCTGCCTGGTGGAACCAGGCACAGGGGTTCAGATGGGCCTCCATGATGCTGTTCAGGAAGACGGTAAACTGACATACTGGATTCCCATCTACTTCAACACCCAGAACCAGGACAACGAGAAGCTCAAGGAGCTGGCCCTCAGCGTCCTGGATAAGTGGGGTTTTGAGATCAAAGAGGGTTCCGCCTATGTGGGTCGGGTTGACCAGGGCAACCTCGCCGGCAATGTCCGGGGAATGTTCAAGAACCTCCTTCTGATTGGGGTCTTGAAGGATCTCCTCAGGCAGCGCTTTGAACTCCCTGGATTGGAGATAGAGCATACCCCCAAGGAAGTAGGGTAAATAGCCCCAAAGTGTGGGGAGATAGTGCTCTAAACCGATATCTCTTTGTGTTTGGGAGTGGGATTCATGAGCCGCATACTCACCTCCCTACTAGTTCTCGCCTTCCTCCTGGGCTCAGTTAGCAACCTGTTGGACCTTGCCCGACATGAGACGGTTCTGGGCCTTCAAGACCAGTACTTTTAAGCGACGGCCTCGGCAGGTTTCACCCGGCCAGCGTCTGTAAGCTGTTCATCGCCGCCGCCTACTGCAAGATGGACCTGGAGGGTCGTCTCAGTCTGGATTCACACCTGTCGACGCCGCACGGACCGATCTCAGTCCGCCGCCTGATCTCCTACATGCTCTCCCACTCCAACAACAACTACTTCAATCTCCTCTACCATCACCTGACGCCGGAGGGCCTCCACCGGGAGCTTAAGGAGATGGGGATAGAACAAACGGTGGTGCTGACCAGCATGGCGCCGGCGGAGGAGGTGCTCTACCTGGAGGGAAACCCCTTCATGGTGGTGATGCTGATGACAGCAGACGGTCCCCTTGATCTCGACGGCGCTGAAGAGGCTGAGCGCAGTCTGGTCAGGTCTGTCTTCGACCTTCACCAGCGGCGGGCTGAGGGGGTCGACGCCTACCTGGAGTCCGAGACCAACATGATTGAACTGCAGACTGCCCTCCATGAGCACTACCAGGACAAAATAGCCCTCCGGGAACAACTGACGAGCATTGCCTCGGAGCAGGAACGGCTCAAGGGTTGGGTGCAGCGGGACTTCGTCATTGTGCTACTCGCGGTTCTGGCCCTGATGGCCCTGATGGCCCTGATGTCTCTATCCCCTGGCAAATCCTGGACCGCTGCCGGCGGCAGGACTTGAGGGCCAGGTACAGAATGATTACCCTATGAAGAGAATTATTGCACTCCTGACAATCATCGCCCTGACAACAATCACTGTCCTCAGCCTGGCATCAGCCCCATTAGGGGCCCAGTCCGACGGCGAGCCCGGCCCGGACTTTGTGGAACCCGATGCCGGTGTCTATAAGGCAAAGGTCCTGGATGTCATGAAGGATGTCGTGGTCAACACCTCGCAGGGCTTCAACCACTATGAGGACCTGGTGATGGTCCGGATTCTTAACGGCCCCTTCGAAGGCGAACTCCGCACCTTTAGTCACGTTCGCACTGGGCAACCAGTCTATGATATAAACGCGGAGAAGGGGGATGTGGTCCTCCTCTTGGTTGAGAGCATTGACGGCGTCATCATGGAGACCTACATCACCGACTATCTCCGCGAGACCTACCTGGTTAAACTGGCAATTGGCTTTGTCCTGCTGCTGGTCCTCCTGGGAGGCATCAAGGGCGTCAAGTCCCTTGTCTCCCTGACGGTCACAGGCCTCGCCGTTGGCTTTGTTCTGCTGCCACTGCTGCTTAAGGGGCATAGCCCAATCCTCATAACAGTGCTGATCGCCGCCGCCGTGGCCTCAATTACCTTCATCGTCATAGGCGGCCTGACCCGGAAGACCGCCGCCGCTATTATTGGAACCACCGCCGGGGTCCTTGTTGCCGGCATTCTGGCCCTGGCCGTTGGTAAGTCCGCTCACCTCACCGGCTTCGGGCAAGAAGAGGCCGCCATGCTGATGTATATCCCCCAGGGGATTCGCTTTGACTATCAGGGCCTGCTCTTTTCGGGCATCATCATCGGCGCCCTGGGGGCGGTAATGGATGTCGGCATGTCTATCGCCTCTGCCATGGAAGAGGTCAGGAGGGTAAACCCGGCGATTGATCAGAAGGAACTGATCCGGGCCGGCCTAAACGTGGGGCGCGATATCATGGGGACAATGGCCAACACCCTGATCCTGGCCTACACCGGGGCGGCAATCCCCCTGATGCTGTTGTTTATGGCCTACGATACCCCGATGGTCAAGATCCTTAACCTGGATGTCATCGCAACTGAAGTGGTACGGGCCATCGCTGGCAGCATCGGGCTGATTATCGCCATACCGATTACCGCCGTTGTTGGCGGGCTTATCCTGAGGAAGGGCCGCGCTGAATAGCGGGGCCGCTGGCCCGGGGCCTGCCGTGGGGCGGGATAGCCCTGGGGTTAACCGCGGAGTTATCCGCGAGGGCCTCCTCTAGAGCGGACCGTTGCCCACAGAACCCAGCTGGAGAGGGTTGCTGAGACGGCAATCCCAATCCCCGCCAAAGGCAACCGGCTCACCCAACTGAAATCGCTCACTGAAACCAGCAGCGCCGTTCCCAATATGATACTGGCCGAAAGGACGCTCAGGGCAAGACGGTTGATGGCCCGTGTCAGCTGGTCCGTGGTTTCATCGAGGCCCTCAATGAAATAGCGGGCCCTGAAGTCTCCCCGTTCCAGGCGGTCCAGGAGACCATCCAGGCGGCGAGGCAGGTTGCGGGCTAACTCCCCTAATTCCAGAAGGTTTGAGGTCAGGACTTTTCGCAGTTCCCGAAGGTTGAAGCCGCCCTTGACCAACACCTTGGCGAAGGGCTCCGCGACATCAACAACACTCAGGGTTGGATCCAGTTCTCGGACCACACCCTCCACCGTCACCAGTGCCTTGGACATCTTGACATAGTCGGTGGGGATGCGGATCCGGTGCTTGAAGGCCAGGTCCATGGAGATCTGAAGGGCTTCCGTTACGTTAAACTCCGACAGTGGTAGGTGGTAGAACCGCCGCATGATCCCCTCAATCTCCCGCTGCAGCTCAGATTGGTCGGTCTGGTCTGCGGTGACGCCCATTGTCTGCATCGCTCGCACTATTGCCCCAGAATCGCGATTAGCCACCCCCAGGACCAATTTTACCAGGTGCCGCCTGGCCTGTTCCGGCAGGTGCCCTACCATTCCGTGGTCCAGAAAAACCAGCCTCCCCTTCCTGTCTACCATCAGGTTCCCCGGATGAGGGTCGGCGTGGAAGAAACCATCGATAAAGATCATCTTGGAGATGGCGTGGACCAGGGCTCTGGCGAGATAGCCCAGGTCTACTCCCTGCTGGTCCAGGCCCTCAAGGTCATTGACCTTGATGCCGTCAATCCATTCCAGTGTCAACATGCGCTTAGTGGAGTGGTCCCAGTATACCTTGGGGAAGCGGACCTGTCTTATGAAGGCGGCCTCATCTCCATCTCTGCCGCCGGGCAGTCTCGCGGCGCCAGCTCCTTCAGAAGAGAAATTCCGGGCAAAGCCCTCGGCATTCTGCCCCTCCACCATGAAGTCCAGCTCCCCTCGAAGGGTCTCAGCGAAGCTGTCCACGATCCGTGGAAAGTCATAGAGCTGCGCCCAGGGCGACCGCCGCTGAGCAATGTTGGCCAGTTCAGCCATGAGCTCCAGGTCGACCTCAATGACCCTCCTGATGTCCGGGCGTTGGAGCTTGACAACCACGACCTCCCCGCTGTGAAGGGTGGCGCGATGAACCTGGGCGATAGAGGCAGAGGCCACCGCCTGATCGTCAAAGGAGGAAAAGAGATCCTCCGGCGTCTCTCCCATCTCGTCAACAATGAGACGGCGGACAACCTCTGCATTCACTGGGGGGACAGCGTCCTGCAGCTTGGCCAACTCCCTGATGTAATCGGCGGGAACAAGGCCCGGCCTGGTGCTGATGAATTGGCCCAACTTGACAAAGGTAGGACCCAGGCTCTCAAGGATCAGCCGCACCCTGACCGGATTGGTCTTGGCCGGTTCCTCTGCTGCCTCCCGCCTGAGCCGCAGCCTGCGCAGGGTGGGCAAAAGATCGCTAGCGCCGAGGTGTTGGAGGACAAAGCCAAACCCCTCACGCATAAGAATATCTGCTACTTGACGAAACCGGCGCAGGTGCCGGATAGACAGTCTCACTGAAGAAGCCCCTCCAATGGCCAGCTGATGGTCATAGAGGTTAGTTTATCCGCAACCGGAGACTTTCTTCCAGTTCATGTAGGAGCTGGACGTTGGATGGCCGTAAAAGCCGAGGCCGCCGGCGAAGGGCGGCCCCGTCTTCTATGGGGAAGTACTTAGCTTTTCATGAGTGATCACTTTGCTCCCTATCTTTCAACCATCCTACTTAATCATCCTACGCCTGTGAATCAGCGCGTGTTAACCCCCATAACGTAGACCCCTTGGGGGTGGGAGCCTGATCCGATCACATCAATCTCATCGGCCGCAAAGAAAGATGCGTTGCCGAGAACAACGGAACCATCGGTGGCCGCGTTGGTAATCTCGAACTCGCCAGCATCCAGCACGACCATGAACTGAGGAACAGTATCCGGCGCCTTGGCCCACATGACGGCGTGTTTGCCCAGGCTCAACGCCCAGTAATCGGTCTGTTCTACAAGGTGTTCTGGATAGGCCTTTGCCAACCTGTGCAGGGCTGGGCCCAGGGTTCCGACGCTAACCCCGGCAAAGGACTTGATGTAGCCTGTTGGCCGATCACCGAGGTCAAGGGCCACAGTGTACAGTCCCTCAGGATACTGTTCCGCTGCTGAACCGCTCAGGTCCGACCCCTGGATGTGGTTAACCCGTCCCGCCGCCTGGTCTTCTTCGGTCACGACAAGCTGGACTTGAGTCCCATTCAATCCGACAATGACGTCGGCCTGCTCACCCTGGGTCTCCTTGGCCAACATCAGGAAGTGGCCTTCAGACAGGTTCAGGGTCCAGTAATCAGCCAATTCCACCACGGCCCCCTGCGCCGTTGTCAGGGCCTGAATAGCGGTGACGCTGCCCGAAACCACGGTCCCGCGCAGCATTCGCACCATCATCACTGTAGCTTCAGCCCTTGAGGCCGGGTTGTCCGGCTTGAAGGTGTTCTTTCCACCAGCACTACCGGGATAACCCGTTATAATCCCCGTCTGATTGGCCACCGCCACGTAACCGCGATCAAAGAAAGGGATGGCGGAAATGTCGCCGAAGTCCGGCAACTGCCCTGACGACAGCGCGGCCTGGGCGGCATCGGCCATACCCATCGCCCTGATGATCATCTTGGCGATCTCCAGCCGGGTGATGTCCCGGTTTGGATCGAAATTGGGCCCATGCTCACTGGGAGCAATGATACCAGCTCTAACCGCGGCCTCAATGTGTGCCCGGGCCCAGTGCCCCCCAGTGTCTCCGAAAGTAGGGGTAGCATAGCTCTCGGGCAGGTCAAGGGCTAGGGCCTCCACCAGCATCTTGACCAACTGGGCCCGGGTCAACCTGCTATTCGGTTCAAACCTGTCATTCCCAACACCATTAATAATCCCCAGGCCAGCCAGGTCCTCAATCTGCGCCTGGGCCCAGTGCCCCTGGACATCGGTAAATGCCGGGGCCTGGCCGATGGCTCCCACCGGTTGGATGACAGCGACAGCCAGCATCAGGACTAACGTGGTCGAAAGCAAAGCCTTAATAGATCGTGTCATAAGTGGTCCCCCCTTGAAGAGACCTACGAGGCGGCAAAAGCCGCCTCCAGGCCCCAATTGCTATTGTGGGTTACCTGATTCTGCAGGAGACTAGCAAGCCTACTGTCCCTTATTGGCGCCCTCTGGCTGCTGGTCGTCACCACCAGCGCCAGGGCCGTTGTTCCCAAAGGGCAACTCCAGGCCAAGCCGATCAAAGATGGATTGGACCCTGGCCAGCACATGACTTGCCATGTCCTTATTGCCAGGCAGTTCGCCGTTGGCGATCTTGCCCAAGACGCCCACGGCAACATCGCGGCCAGTTTGGGCGGCTTCACGGGCCATCTCGATAGCGGGACGCGCCTCCTCTGGAACGGTTTCCAGAAGACCTGCCAAGACCTCGTCGGCGGTAAGGGTAGCGTCTGCCACCTTCTCAGCAACTGCAGCGAGATCCATGTCGGCGTCGCCTTCACCTTGGTCAGGTTCGACGCCTTCTTCCTCTGCCCGGGCCCTTGCCTTCTCAACCTCGGCGCGAGCCTGCTCGCTGAGGTCAGCCATCCTTCCCGAAAGGGTCTCTACCAAATCATCTTTGCCCGCTGCCACCATGGCCTGGACCTCCTGGGCCCGGCGCTCAAGCAGTTGGGCGACGAAAGCTGCTCGCTCCTCTGGCGCATGCTTCAGGCCCAGCTGAACCTTCTCAGAGACCTGCTGCAGGAAGTAGAAGGAGTTGTCGGGCATTACCCCGCCACCTTCCTCTTCCTCTGCGGCAAAAGCCACAATTCCAATACTTGATACTGCAACCATGATAACCAGTGTTAGCAGAAGCATCCTCTTCATAATAACAAAACCCCCTTCTGAGTCTGGCCAATCTGTCCAAGGGTGTGACAACGATGTGGAGCGCTACTCCAGCAACCGGCTGTCCTAGTCCTGCGACCTTAGACCCTTTGGCTTTGCGTCCCGGGCTTTCACCCGGTTTGCCCTTGTTGTGTAAGCTCGTCGTTATGTCCTTCGAACATGGGGTGGGGTTTTTGTACCTCTTGTAGAAAAAACCGGGAAAAACCTATCGCGTTCCCGTAGGATCTGAGGTCTCCCCACTTGAGGTAGGGGAAGCGGCTGTCGAAGTATCTGTAGAGGTGTCAGTGGTTGTCTCGTCATCGCTCTTCGATGACCATTCCGAGGTGCTGTCGGAAGAGGCCGTTGTCTCATCGCTATCATTTGAGCCATCCTCAAAAGGGGACTCTGTGGTCTCACCTGATCCCTCAAGATCCCCTGTGTCTTCGGTTTCATCTGTGGTTTCTTCCTGCTCATCGCCACCACCACCAGGTCCTTCTTCAACACCATCGATGCCGTCAAGCTCCTCTTCTGAGGAGTCCTCGTCACCGCCCTCTTCTCGCGGTTCCCCTGGCGCTTCAGGGGAAGTATCATCATCATCTGCCCCAATGGGCGGCACTACTGGTATGAGACCCTTTAACTGTCCTGGCACGGTCACAGGGGGGCCTCCCTTACCGCGGCCCTCATTGGCTGCTGGCGGCAGTTCTATGTCTATCCCTCCGCCAGGAGACTCATCTTCTTCGTCACCTTCCTCGCGATCCTTGCCCTGCTCACCATGGCCGGGGCGCCACCCTGGGTCGTTGTCTTTTCCATCTCTTCCCCCTGGGATAACAATTATGGGTAGAGGCCTGCTACCGTCTGGACCTGTCCCTGCCGGCAGCCCTTTTTCCAAGAGCTCTCTTAGAGGAATGTCAAGACCGCCGACTACATCCTTTACTGAGGAGTGAGCCAGGGCTGAGCGGATATCACCAATGGCAGCCCCCTTACCCCTCCCTTGAAGGGCCTTCTCTATACCCTCAGCGGCGGCGTACTTACTGACAGAGATCCCTGCCTCTTTGGCCTCCTGCCAGCGCGCCTTATCCGCCACCATTGTCACGACCCAGCTGGTAATCCCCAGACCCTCAATCTCCTTGGTCAGCGTTTCTGAGACAGATTCTGGAGTTGGCAGCCCAAGACTGAGTTCTGCCTCTGCCTCAGCATCCAGGTACACCACGCTGGCCAGGACCAGATCCTCCTCTTCCCCCTGCAAGTATCCTTTAGCGGCGGCCCCAGCGATCAGGCCTTCGATGGCCTGAGCCCAGGGCTGCCCCTGCAGATCTAACCCTTCCAGGAGTTGGCTGGCGTCCTCATTCAGAGCCTCAACGCCGCTAACCTTCCCCTCAGAGTCTACCGCCAGCTCAAGGCTGGGGTTTATGTCTAAGGAGATGACGGCTACGGCTGCCCCTTGCTGGGACCACAGGGCTAGCGATAGGAAGAGGGCCAGGATGATCGCGGCGGCAACGGCTCCCACGGCGCCAATAGCACCAATATTAAGGGACCTGGTGGCACGCTCTGTCGCCACAGTTCGTGTGACAGGCTCCACCTCATAGCGGTAGACACTGTCTCCTATCGACACAGTCCTGGCGGGGTAGGTAGTCCTGGCGAAGCGGCCGCTGGGATCCATCACCACAAGGCTGTCATCCCTGAGATCAAAAACCACCAGCTCCGTTTGGGGCGCAAGCCTCTCTATTGAATAGGTGTCTTTGGCTCTACGCCTCATGGTCAACCTCCTGGTGCCAGGGCCTTGTCTTGATAAAGGTCCGCAGCAACTCATATTCAGGGTTCTTCAGTAATACCGCCAGGGCGATAACAAACTGGCGCCCTCTTCTGATTGACTTCCGGTGCAGACCGGCGGCCTTGGCCAGGTCTGAAACGGGCAGACGCCTTGTCTTCACCAAGGTAGCCCAGAGATCAGTACTGCCTGCCAGGATTTCCGCCACTTGATAGAGCCTGCTGTAACGAGCCTCATGGGTTGGCGACCCCTCAATCAGGTCGTCGATTGTCAGGCCGTAACGCCCTATCTCAGCCTTGAAGTCTGCAATTTCCCTGGAGCGCTCCCGCGCCTCGGTCTCAATGTCGTGCTTGACAGCGGCCGCCCTGGTCTCCCAGGCCGAGGTCGTATCCCCGTCGTCATCCCAGTCGTCCTGTGCCCCGCTTGGAGCGGCGGCGACATCTAGAGACAGGTGCCTGTGGCGGTTCTCCCTTCGGAAGTGGTCTATCAGGCGCCGGCGAATTACCATCCTGGCGTAGGACAGGAACGCTGCTCCCGACCGGGAGTTGAAACCGTCGATGGCTTCGTTAAAGGCCTCAAGAGCAACGCTGAACTCATCGTCGTTTCGCGGGTCAATCTTCCGACGAGCAGACTGGGCCGCGGCATGGAGGATAAAGGAACGGTAGTCACGCAACAGCTCATTGCGAGCCCCCTGTTCCCCCCTCTGGGCGGCTGTAACTTTATCCATTAACCCTGAGCTTGACGCTGGCATCCCGGCTCCCTCTACTTCGGTTACTAATCCCTTCGCAAGGCAGAGCTTTTTTTGGTACCAACTGTTGATTTCTTTGGTGGCCGCAGCTTAACCTTCAGTTGCGTAGAAACCAGAAAGTACTACTACTAGTATCGAGTCGCTGGTAGAGAGCCTTTAATACCTGGCGGGCAAGGAACCCATAAACCCGGGAGGCGGAAGGCATAATAGTCTAGCAGGCTCGGTGCGGAGTAGACCATTATTGAGGAGTGGCATCAATGGTTAGCAAACCGTCCATATTCAAGCGATCACCTCAGGGCAAAGAAGTCGTAGATATTGAGGAGGTCTTCAATATCTGGACCCTGCTGGACTCAAGATACCGGGACATTCAGACCATACAGATCCTGCAGAACTTTGTCCACGACCGCGATCTGACCAGGCTGATGAGCAAGGTGCTGAATACAGCAAAGAACCAGGTAAAGGTCCTTGAGAAGGAGGGCAAGGCCTTTAAGATTAACCTGTCGCCGAAACCGCCAAAGGGCGCCAAGACATCAACTCAGGTGCAGGAACTCAGCGACCAACACATATATGGAACGATCTTCTCAGACCTCAAGGATGATCTCTTCCTCCTGAACCGCTCTATCAGGACATCAACAACCAATGACCGGATCCGCGGTGACTTCGCCAAGTGGATCCAGGCCCAGATTGACAATTACGAGCAGTTTCTCCAATTTGGACGGATCAAGGCCTGGCAGAGCCCTATTCCATCCTATAAGACAGCGAAGGCCCAGGGGGCGGAACCCATCTCCGTGGCTGAGGCCTACCACATCTGGGATCACCTCAGCCAGCGTTACGACCAGATCCAACTGACTGAACTCTTCATGGGTTTCACCCATGATACCGAGTTCCAGGGCATCCTGAATACCGGTTCCCAACTCATGAAACGGCAGGCCAAACAGCTGGAAGCCCAGGCCCTCAAGTTTGAGGTGCCGCTCCCGGAGCGTCCTCCCCACTCTGTCGACTTTCCAATTGACCCAGAGACACTGCGGGATGATTTTGTGTACCGGACCATACTGAGAGGGATCCAGGAGGCCATGGACCTCCATTTGAGGGCAACGGTGGAGTCAACGCGTAACGACGGCCTTCGAAAGACCTTTAAAGAGATGCTGATCGCCGAGATCGGCGCCTATGACAGCTACCTGAAGTATGGGAAGGCCAAGGGTTGGCCCGGGGCACCGCCAGCCTTTTCGGTGCCCCAGTAGCCCGACTTACTGGTGCTCTCACGCCTTAACCTCCGCCTGTTGAATATTCGGTACAGGAAAAAGTCCGACTTCCTTAGAATACTATAGATGCTACCATAGCAGCGACAACGCAACAGCCGCCCAGTACAGCAAGCCAGAGCACAAAGCACAGGTCAGCACCCCGGGGGTAGCAATATGGAGACACGCGCCGGCTCAGGTCTAAATCACATGGTTATCGTCATGACCATTATCGCAGCCCACTCCATGCGGCTCTCAATTGTGGTTCCCCTTGTTCCCCTTGTAGCCGATAGATACGGCGCATCAGCCCTGATGGTAGGCCTCATCGTCTCCCTCTTTGCCTTCCTGCCCCTCTTCCTTGCCATCCCCAGCGGGGGCTGGGTGGATAGGTTTGGCCCGCGGCGGGTTCTGGTGGTAGCGGGCATCTTTGGGCTGGCCTTCACCATCCTCCTGGTCTACTCCTACGCCGGAGGATTTGCTCTCCTCATTGGCGCCCAGGTCATCGGGGGAATGTCCCACCTCTTGACGGTGCTCTCACTACAATCCCATCTCTCCCTGCTGGCCGCCGGTCGTCAGCGGGAGAAGAACTTTGGCCTTTACTCCTTTTCCGGCGCCCTGGGAAGGCTCGTGGGGCCGTTGGCAGCAGGGGTTGTCACGGAACTGTGGGGGTTTCAGATGGCTTTCATGCTGGCCACAGTGGTTGGTATCGTTCCGGCGACTACCGCCCTGGCGATAATCCCCAACACCAATGGCGCCAAGCGGGTAGAGCCATCAGAAACCCCGTTGGAAGCGCCACCTCAAAACACCGGGACAAAGGGTCAGAACCACAGCCTGCCCGACTTCTACCGGAACGCCTTCAAGCTAATGAAGCAGCCCGACATCGTGGGGGCCATGGCCATCAGCCTCATCGTCCTTGTTGTGATGCAGCTAAGAAGCTCCTTTTACCCTATCTTCATGGAGAGCGCCATGGGCCTCTCAACCAGCCGCATCGGTGTGCTCCTGTCCACTGCGGCCCTCTTTGGCATGCTCATCCAGCCCTTCCTGGACCGGATTATCGCCAGATGGGGCAGGCGCCGGGTGCTAGCCTTTGCCCTCACTTGCGCGGGACTGGGTATCGGCCTTGTCCCCCTTGCTCCAGGGTTCTGGGGGCTGTTGATCCTGGCGGCAGCGGCGGGAACCGGAACGGGCCTGAGCCAGCCCATCACAATGATCATGGTGGCCGACAGCACGTCTGATGATGAGCGCGGCCTCGCCATGGGCCTGCGGCTGACAGCCAACCGCGTTGCCCTCTTTGTGGGGCCTCTCCTCTCCGGGGTACTGGTCCGACTGGTTGGCATGCCAGCAACCTTCATGTTTGGCGGCGCAATCCTCCTGGGGACCATCGCCCTGGCAGCCTTGACATCTCGCCACCGGCGGCAACGACGCTTCAGCCGCCGCTCCAGGGGTAACCTCGACATATTTCACGGGAAATAGACAGGTACCCCCAACCCTCCAGCCCTCCGTCGCCACCTCCTCCCCGCCCCTCGCGATCCTCTCCAACACCGGCAGCGAACCACAGGAATTCCGGATGAACCGTAGAAGTAGGAGAAGTAATGCAGGCAACAGATATGGAATACTGAGGAGGAAGGGCCCGATGTTGGTTGTTCTGTTGTTCATACTGAACCTGCTTTTGGCCATCTGGGCGGCTTCAGACCTGGGCCGCACCGGGAGGGGGTCTCCCTTAGCCCTGGGCGTCGCCCTTTTCTTCCTGGGTATCCCGGGCTTCTTGTTCTACTTGGCTATCCGCGAATTCCTTCACGAGATTGATGAACAGTCTGGGAGGCTGCATCACCTGGGACGCGGCGGAGATACGCTTTAACTAAGGGTGTTGATGAAAGGAATCGTCGATAAGGAGGTAACCCCATGGCACTACCACCATTCTTGAAAGGACTTGAAGAACGAGACCCCAAACTGGCGGAGGTTGTTGGTCAGCTCCATCAGGCCTCAAGTGAAGGCCCCCTTGATACCAAGACAAGGCTTCTAATTACCATGGCCCTGGACGCCTTTGCCGGGGCCGCCCAGGGCGTGGCAAGCCTGGCAGACCAGGCCCGGAAGGTTGGCGCCAGCGACGAGGAGATTGCCCAGGCCCTGCGCATCGCCTACTTTGTTGCCGGGATGCAGACCCTCCTTACCGGTAACGCGGCCTTCCAAGACAATTAGGCTGGCGATTTAGGGAGAGCAAAGACCGGTCGGTCGCAGCTATTCAGAGTCAGGCTGGCTTCACTCTCTCAAAGGCCTGGCGAACACCGGCGGCAGCCGCATCTGAAACCATCACATCAAGTCCCGTCATAGCCATGGCCTTGGCGGCATCAAGGGTGGCCCTGTCGGCTTCTGCCGAGGCCGAGGCGTCACAGAACTCTGTGGTATGAAGGGCCATCCCCTCGGGGGCAATGGCAAAGCTCCCCGCGATGGTGGGAACGGCATAGCTGACGTTCCCCAGGTCTGTTGATGCCGGCATGCTGGAGCCGGTCTGATCCTCTACCGCAAGGCCCACATCCTCCATGTTGGCCTTCATCATGGCCACCAGGGGGGCACAGACCAGGATATCGTCGTACTGGAGGGCTTCATCAATCTCCAACCTGCTGCCGGTGGCCAGGGCGCCGGCGTGGGCGCAGTTCTTGACCTTCTCTACCACCTCTGCCAGGCCGCCCTTGCTGGCGGCCCTCACCAGGAAACTGGCCTCACAGTCGTCAGGCACAATGTTGGCAGCCGCTCCGCCCTTGGTGATGATCCCGTGGATGCGGACATCAGGGGTAACGTGCTGGCGCAGGGCGTTGATCCCATTGAATGTGGCGATAACGGCGTCCAGGGCGTTGACTCCCTTGTGGGGAGAGGCGGCGGCATGGGCAGGCTGGCCCTTAAACTTGAAGGTCAACGGGAGAACGGCGTTGCTTGAACCACCCACAGAGTTAGTGCCGGACCCGGCGTGCATAGAAATGGCGGCGGCCAACCCGTCGAAGAGTCTGGCCTCCACCATGGTCACCTTGCCCCCTCCCCCCTCTTCCGCCGGGGTGCCGTATACCTTCACTGTTCCCTGGAGTTTGCCCGCCTCCAGCAGCCGCTTGATGGCAATCCCCGCCCCAACGGTTGAGGCCGCAATGAGGTTGTGGCCGCAGGCGTGGCCCAGGCCCGGTAGGGCGTCATATTCCGCCAGGAAGCCGATGTCTGGCCCTGTTCCAGCGCTGAATTCGGCGATAAAGGCCGTTGGCAGGCCGGCTGTGGCCCGCTCAACGGCAAAGCCTTCCTTCTCCAGGATCTCCGCCAGGTAACTGGCGGCATGGTGTTCCTGGTGTCCCAGTTCCGGGTTGGCATGGATCTCGTGGGAGATCTCAATCAACAGGTCTCTGAGATTGTCGATTTCCTCCTTGGTCCAGGTCTTGAGGGCTTTCTGGTCTGGCATAACGTTCATCCTCCTCCTGTCATCTGATAAACAGGTATTCGTTAACGCCCCCGCCATCACCTTGCCCTGGGGTCAAGACTGTCGCGGAGCCAGTCGCCCACAAGGTTCCAGCCCAGTACCGTTAGCATCAAGGCCAAACCCGGGAAGGTACTGACCCACCACTGGGTATTGATGTAGTCTCGCCCGTCGCTGAGCATTCCTCCCCAGCTAGGGATGGTGGGCTCTATACCCAGACCGAGGAAGGTCAGGGCCGACTCCGACACAACCACCCGGGCCACCTGGAGGGAGGCGATTACAATCGCGGAACTGATGACATTGGGCAGGACGTGGCGCCAGATCACCGCCAGGTCACTGTTGCCGATGGAGTGGGCGGCCTCAATGAACTCAGTGCTCCGGAGACGCAGCACCTCGCTGCGGATGATACGCCCATACTGAACCCAGCCGGTAATCCCCAGGACAATGATGATGTTTCGCAGCCCCGAACCCAGCACCGTCATGACCGCCAGGGCCAGCAAGATGAAGGGGAAGGCGAGCTGGATGTCGGCGACACGCATGATAACATCGTCTAGCCGACCCCCGAAGTAACCGGACAACAGGCCCAAGGAGACCCCAAGGGTGCCTGAGATCGCCACCGCTATAAAGCCCACCGCCAGGGATACGCGGGCGCCGTAGATGATGCGGCTGAGGATGTCGCGGCCCATCTGATCGGTACCAAGGGGATAGCTCGGGTCCCCTCCCTCAGCCCACCCGGGTGGGTGCAGGCGCAGGGACAGGTCCTGCTGGCGCGGGTCGTGGGGGGCTAACCAGGGCGCCGCCAGGGCCATCAGGATCACCGCCATCAGGATGCCCACTCCGACAAGGGCGGTCCGGTGGCGGCCCAGGTTTCTCAGGCCCTTGCGCCAGGCGGTCTTACGGGTAGGTGCTGGTTCCACTGGTAATTCACATCCCTTCATGATTCTGCACGCCTGTTTTGACGCTGTTCCCGAACCACTCCACGACGACCTATTCGGTAAACCGGATCTGCGGATCATAGTAGCCGTAGAGGAGGTCTGTGGCCAGGTTCACTGTGACGATGGTGGCGGCGGCAACAAAGACAACCGCCTGAACCAGGGGGATGTCCCGGTTATTGATGGCCTGAATGGCCAAGCGCCCGATACCGGGCCAGGCGAAGATTGTTTCCGTCACCACCGCTCCCCCCAGCATGGCGCCGACCTGCAGTCCGATGACTGTGATCACCGGCAGCATGGCGTTCCTGAGGGCGTGCCTGTAGATGACAACCCTTTGAGGCAGCCCCTTAGCCTGGGCGGTGCGGATGTAGTCCTGGCCTAACACCTCCAGCATCTTGGAGCGCAGCAGCCGCATGGTGGTGGCCATCGAATAGGTTCCAAGGGTTATGGCGGGCAGGAGCAGATGCTCCAGCCCGCCGCGGCCCGAAGGGGGAAGGGCCTTAAACTGCACCGAGAAGACCATTATCAGCATAATCCCCAGCCAGAAGGTTGGCATTGACTGGCCCAGGAGGCCCGCAACAGACCCGAGGCCGTCGGCCAGGGTGTGCTGTCTTGTAGCGGTAATCACACCCAGGGGGACGGCGACCAGGACCGACAGAAGCAGGGCGACGACGGTCAACTCCGCTGTGGCTGGCAGGCGCTCAAAGACCATCTCCAGGGCGGGTTGATTGTGGCGAATAGAGTCCCCAAAGTTCCCCTGCAGCACCTGGCCCAGGAACCGTCCATACTGGATGTAGAGGGGGTCATTGAACCCCATTGACTCCCGGAAATGGGCCACATCAGCTGCCGATGCATCCATGGGCAGCATCAGGGCGGCGGGGTCGCCGGTCATCTGGATCAGGAAGAAAGACACAGCTGAAACCCCAATGATTACCAGCAGCGCCTGCCAGGCCCGCCGTAGTATATATGTTGACATCCATGGTCACCTGCCCTTCTAGCGGCTCTCGTCGACCTTGACATCGCCAAGCCAGATCCGCTCGTCGGAGCGGGCCTTCCAATCAACCCTGCTACTGACACCGTAGAGGTCCTGCTGTTGGTGCAGGAATATCCAAGGGGCCTCTTCGCGGATTATGGCCAGGGCCTCCTGGTAATCGGCTTCGCGCTGGGCGGCATCAATGGTGGACCTGGCCCGGTCCAGGAGGACATCGACACCTTCATTAGAGTAGTAGGAGAAGCGGGTCCCGGTCCTGATCAGGGAGTAGAGGGTGCCATCGGCGTCAAAGGTGGCGTTCCCCCAACCCAGCAGGTACATACCCTCCAGTTCCCTGGCCATGATCTTGTTGACATAGACGCCCCACTCAAGGACGTTCAGGTGGGCGGTGACGCCAACCTCCGCCAGGTGCCCCTGGACTGCCTGGGCTACCTCTTTGTCCATCATGTAGCGGCCGTTGGGGGAGTCGAAGGTGATCTCAAATCCGTCAGGATAGCCGGCCTCCGCCAGCAGGGCACGGGCCCGGTCTGGATCATACTCATAGGGCTCCAGGGAGGGGTCAGCGCCAAAGAAGTTTGCAGGTAGGGGGGTTGAGAGCCTGTTGCCGTTGCCCTGGAGGATGCTGTTGATGATCTGATCCACATTGACGGCGTGGTTCAGGGCCTGGCGAACCCGGGGATCAGCCAGCGGCCCCTCATTGGTGGTCACGAGGCCGATGAAGATCACCCGTGAACTGGGGGCGCTGGAGACGCCGGTTTTGAGGGCACCCTCCAGGGAGACCACCTCATGAGGAGGCAGGTTGACAATGATGTCGGCGTTGCCAGTCCTCAGCTCCGCCACTCGCGTAGACGCCTCAGGGACAGGCCTGAAGACAACCCTGTCCACCTCGGGGGCGCCCCGCCAGTAATCAGTGTTGGCAGTGAGGACAATCCTGTCATCCTTGGTCCAGCTCTCAAAGACAAAGGGTCCGGTGCCAACGGGGTTGGCGGCCAGGTACTGCGCCCCGTGCTCCTGGGTATAGGCGGCGGGAACGATCTGTTCATCGGCAAGGCGAGACAGAAGAAGCGGGAATGGCCCCTCGGTCCGGATGATTACCGTGGTGTCATCGGGGGTTTCCACGGCCTCAATGCCACCGAGGTTGGCGCGCCGGGGCGAGTTCTTCTCCTCATCCAGGATCCGCTCGATTGTGAACTTAGCATCGGCTGAGGTGAACCTGTCTCCGTTATGGAAGGTGACATCGTCGCGAAGCTTGAACTCCCAAGTGGTCTCATCCAGCGCCTGCCAACTGAGGGCAAGGCCTGGATGAAGCTTCATGTCGTGGTCGCGCCAGATGAGAGAGTCATAGAGGTTGATGCAGACGTTACCGGTGGGGGTTTCAGCGTGCATGTTGGGATCAAGGGTGGTGGCGTCAACGCCCTGCAGGACGGTGACAACGGTCTCGGTGTCCTCCTGGGCGGCTGGAGACCCGCAGCCTGCCAGAGTGAAGACAAGGGTCAGGGTCAGCAACAGGGTGAGGATGATGGTCGGCAGCGCCCTGGGGCGACGCCGTCTGTCTCGCCTTCGTCGACCGGAGGTCGGATTAGTCGGGTTATGGGATGCTGGTTTAGCCTTGCGCATGATATTCCCTCCTTGGGGTAGTGGTAGATCCTTGTTGCCTGTCCCTGGACTAACCAGGGTAAGACAACGGCCCTTGGGTTGGAAATTGTGACTACATCTGTCCCTGTCACAGCTCCCGATTCGGTTGATGCGGCTAATCATGATCGGGCCCATTGGGCCACCACCCCCTCTCAGTCTGGGAAAAAAATAAAAACCCGCTCGACAGCCATCGACAATTAGTCGGTGGAACCTGCCGTGCGGGTCTTTTATACCCCCGGTGTATCCCGTTTCCGGAACCTGTACCGCTTGAACCAGTCCTGCCTGCGCCTTTAAAAATCCGGCATATCCCGTGGTCATGGGATGTCCTGCTGACGCCAGCAGCGGAACCCTAGGTACACTCCCACTCTACTTTCGAGTAATCTATATTCAGCTAGGTGTATTTAGTTTCAAACTATACTACAGGGAAGAGACCATGTCTAGAGTTATATTTTGGCACCCAATACTACCGATCGATACTGCCGACTATTTCATTGCTCAGGCGGCCATGGACCATTCGGTGCCGCTCCTGACTCTGAATACACGTCACTTTACTCTCGTCCCTGGTCTGCTGGTTGTTAACCCCTGATGTGACCTTGACAGCCCCTTCCGGACTTGAGTATAATTGCACTGTTAGTACTGCCTGGCTTGTTCAGGCACAAAACCATATTCCAGCAGGTGTCCCCTAACGGGGAAGAATAGGGAAGCCGGCGATTCCGGCGCGGTCCCGCCACTGTAAGCAGGGAGCGACCTACAGATGCCACTGGGGAATCCCCCCCGGGAAGGCGTAGTGAGCGTTGATCTGTGAGCCAGGAGACCTGCCTGTTGGTGTTTTCCGTCCTTCGGTTGAGGGGACGGTGAACCTGAGGATGATGGCAAAGTCCCAGGCCGCTTGCGGCGTGGGACTTTTTGTATTCACGCCAAGAATAGTCAGGAGAGGTGATCAAATGAGCAACATGAACCCGCAACCAGAAACCACCGACAATGCCCAGAGAACCCCGACCAAGTACTTCACAACCCGGCGCCTGACCTATCTTGCCCTGATGGTGGGGCTAAGTGTAGTGGGGGCAGCCCTGAAGATCCCCAGCGTCACGGGAACACCGGCTCTTGACTCCATGCCCGGCTACCTGACGGCGTCGCTCTTCGGAGCCAAGGGGGGAGCCCTGGTAATCAGCCTGGGGCACCTGGCAACAGCCTTGACCGCCGGTTTCCCCTTGAGCCTACCCATACACCTGCTGATCGCCGTGGGCATGGCGGGATGCGCCGCCGCCTACGGTTGGGTGGTGCGGCGAGACCTGTGGCTGGGCCTTGTGGTGGGTGTCCTTCTAAACGGGGCCGTCTTCCCCGCCGCCTTCATCCTTGTCCCCGGCTTTGGGACGGCCTTCTTTGCGGCCATGTTTATCCCACTGCTCATCGCGTCTATTCTCAACGTGGCCCTGGCAACAGGCCTGTATGTAATCCTGGACAGGTCCCTGGACCTCAAACTCTAGTAGTTCCCAAGCACGAAGTCGCGGGCCTCATGGGGCCTGGGACCTCAATGACCAGACCAGAGGAGGGCTTCAGCATGATAGAATTCAGGGCAGAGCGGTGGCGCGATCTCAGCCTGATAGCGCTCAATTCAGCCCAAACCCTGGTAATAGCCTGCGATTCCCTGGGGGGCATAGGCCCCAAGGAGGCCGATATCGTTAAGGTGTCCGGCTACGTTGTAGGCCGGTTTACGGCCCGGGTACCCCTGATGGAGATCCTCAGCGTCAGGGCTACTCCTGTAGCCCTGGTGGACACCCTCAGTGTGGAGCTCGAGCCAACGGGCCGTGATATCCGACGAGGCATCACCGCTGAACTCAGCAGCGCCGGACTTGACCCCGGGCTTGTTGTCAATGGCAGCAGCGAGAAGAATGTCCCCACAATCCAGACGGGGGTGGGGATCACCGTCCTCGGCCTTGGGGATCTGGGAGGCCTGTTAATCGGGAGGGCGCGGCGAGGAGACGCCATTGCCTGCTTTGGCCAGCCCAAGGTAGGACAAGAGATCTCCCTCGATGACCCCGCAATCTGCCATCCGGGCACAGTGACGGACCTTACGGCTAACCCCTCTATTCGTGAGGTGGTACCGGTAGGTTCCCGGGGGATCAGGGCTGAAGCCGAAGCCCTCGCCAGGTGTTACAACCTCCAGGTCCAGTGGTTGCCAGTGCCCGACCCTGATCGAGCCCTGGACCTGGAGAAATCGGCAGGCCCCAGTACAGTGGTGCTGGCCATCGGCGACAGAGAAGCCCTGGAGCAATTAGGCGGCGCCGTCTCGGGCGGGGCGGTCCAGGACCTGCCCTTCCAGCTTCTTGGGGTCTTATCCTAAGCGAGTTCTCAGGCATCGGTTCTACTCTGTGGGCAACCCAGTCCAAGACAAGGCGCCAGAGACTTGCGGGGTGTCTCTGATAGGTCTAGAGTGGGGGCGATATGACATATAGTATCTCGGCTATCCCATCCCCAGTGTTCCTGTAGTTGTGGGGAATCCCTGAGTGGAAATGGGCGCTATCACCAGCACTCAGTTGATAGGTGTCCGGTTCTATGTACAGCTCTACCTCACCGGCAAGAATGAGGGAAAACTCCTCTCCTTCTCCTCCACCGTGGGTTGAGGGACCATTGGAGATCCCCTCGCCAGGTTCAAGCCGGGTCATTACTGCTTCCAGTGTTGTCCCAGGGCCCTGAATGGACAGTACCTCCCACTCGACATTCCTATCCGACCATCTGATTGTCTTCCGATCTGATTTGCTGATGATAGGACTTGTGGGATCATCGGCTGCCAACAAGGTATACAGTGATGTCTCAAGGGCGAAAGCGAGTTTGCGCAAGGAAGCGAGAGAAGGAACGGCTCCATCTCGCTCAACCTGACTGAGAAACCCAGCGCTCAAACCACACTCTTGCGCAACTTCTCTCAGGGTTAGGCCCTTTGCCTTTCGAATCTGCTTAATCTTGTCACCTAGCACCGTTACCCTCCCAAATATGAGCCTTCCACATGTCTTTCTCTGTCTCCTGCCTTGCTCCTAGCCTTTTTCCTTACTTGCCCATGGCTTGCTCCTTACTTGCTCATGGCTTGCTGCCCCTTCATCATTATAGCAGACAGTGTCAGGTTCTACCATCTACCTATCGCCTCCATCCATGGGCGAGACTGACCAAGCAAGCAGACTTGACTGTAGGGGGGTTGACACATGTCGGTCAGCCGCGCCACCATGGAGTTGGGAGGGGTAAAGAGAAAGCAATTATCCTACCGCCTGAATAGGGACCCTATAAAGAACCATATATTAGCTGGCCTTTCTGCTAACCGGCGACTGAAGTAGGGGTACCAATCCCTACCGTAGGGCACATAGGCCCTGACCTTGTATCCTTCATCGGCCAAGCTCTTCTGCAGCCACGGACGAATCCCATATAACATCTGAAACTCGTAGCTATCAGATGAGATGCCCTCTCGCGCGGCAAGATCCTTGATTGCGTCAATAATGCTTGTGTCGTGGGTCGCTATCGCCGTGTAGTTCCCCCGGCCCATGTGATCCTCGATCACCGCAAGGCCCACATCCTCCATGTTGGCCTTCATCATGTCCACCAGGGGGGCGCAGACCAGGATATCATCGTACTGGAGGGCTTCAACAATCTCCAACCTGCTACCGGTGGCCAGGGCGCCGGCGTGGGCGCAGTTCTTGACCTTCTCTACCACCTCTGCCAGGCCGTCCTTGCTTACGGCCCGCACCAGGAAACTGGCCTCACAGTCGTCAGGCACAATGTTGGCAGCCGCTCCGCCCTTGGTGATGATCCCGTGGATGCGGACATCAGGAGTAACGTGCTGGCGCAGGGCGTTGATCCCATTGAATGTGGCGATAACGGCGTCCAGGGCGTTGACTCCCTTGTGGGGAGAGGCGGCGGCATGGGCAGGCTGGCCCTTAAACTTGAAGGTCAACGGGAGAACGGCGTTGCTTGAACCACCCACAGAGTTAGTGCCGGACCCGGCGTGCATGGAAATGGCGGCGGCCAACCCGTCGAAGAGGCCGGCCTCCACCATGGTCACCTTACCCCCTCCCCCCTCTTCGGCCGGGGTGCCATATACCTTCACTGTTCCCTGGAGTTCGCCCGCCTCCAGCAACCGCTTGATGGCGATCCCCGCCCCAAGGGTTGAGGCGGCGATAAGGTTATGACCGCAGGCGTGGCCCAGGCCAGGCAAGGCGTCGTATTCCGCCAAGAAACCGATGTCTGCCCCTGTTCCAGCGCTGAATTCGGCGATAAAGGCTGTGGGCAGGCCGGCTGAGGCCCGCTCAACGGCAAAGCCTTCCTTCTCCAGGATCTCCGCCAGGTAACTGGCGGCGTGGTGTTCCTGGTGTCCCAGTTCCGGGTGGGCATGGATCTCGTGGGAGATCTCAATCAGCAGGTCTCTGAGTTTGTTGATTTCCTCCTTGGTCCAGGTCTTGAGGGCTTTCAGGTCTGGCATATCAGGATCCTCCTCCTGTCATCTGATGAAACAGGTATTCGTTAACGCCCCCGCCATCACCTTGCCCTGGGGTCAAGACTGTCTCGAAGCCAATCGCCCACAAGGTTCCAGCCCAGCACCGTCAGCATTAAGGCCAAACCCGGGAAGGTACTGACCCACCACTGGGTATTGATGTAGTCGCGCCCATCGCTGAGCATTCCTCCCCAGCTAGGGATGGTGGGCTCTATGCCGAGGCCGAGGAAGGTCAGGGCCGACTCCGACACAACCACCCGTGCCACCTGGAGGGAGGCGATTACAATCGCGGAACTGATGACATTGGGCAGGAGGTGGCGCCAGATCACCGCCAGGTCGCTATTGCCGATGGAGTGGGCGGCCTCAATGAACTCCGTGCTCCGGAGGCGCAGCACCTCGCTACGGATGATGCGCCCATATTGAACCCAGCCCGTAATCCCCAGGACAATGATGATGTTCCGCAGCCCAGAACCCAGCACCGTCATGACCGCCAGGGCCAGCAGGATGAAGGGGAAGGCCAGCTGGATGTCGGCGACACGCATGATGATATCGTCTAGCCGACCCCCGAAGTAGCCAGACAGCAGCCCCAGGGAAACCCCAAGGGTGCCGGAGATCGCCACCGCTATGAAGCCCACCGCCAGGGAGACGCGGGCGCCGTAGATGATGCGGCTGAGGATGTCGCGGCCCATCTGGTCGGTACCAAGGGGATAGCTCGGGTCCCCTCCCTCAGCCCACCCGGGCGGGTGCAGGCGCAGGGACAGGTCCTGCTGGCGCGGGTCATGGGGGGCCAGCCAGGGCGCCGCCAGGGCCATCAGGATCACCGCCATCAGGATGCCCACTCCGACAAGGGCGGTCCGGTGGCGGCCCAGGTTTCTCAGGCCCTTGCGCCAGGCGGTCTTACGGGTAGGTGCTGGTTCCACTGGTAATTCACATCCTTTCATTGTTCTGGACGCCTGTTCTGACGCTGTTCCCGGCCCACTCTGCGACGGCCTATTCGGTGAACCGGATCTGCGGATCATAGTAGCCGTAGAGGAGGTCTGTGGCCAGGTTCACTGTGACGATGGTGGCGGCGGCAACGAAGACCACCGCCTGAACCAGGGGGATGTCCCTATTATTGATGGCCTGGATAGCCAAGCGGCCGATACCAGGCCAGGCGAAGATTGTCTCTGTCACCACGGCTCCCCCCAGCATGGCGCCAACCTGCAGTCCAATGACTGTGATCACCGGCAACATGGCGTTCCTGAGGGCGTGCCTGTAGATGACAACCCTTTCAGGAAGCCCCTTGGCCTGGGCGGTGCGGATGTAGTCCTGGCCCAGCACCTCAAGCATCTTGGAGCGCAGCAGCCGCATGGTGGTGGCCATTGAATAGGTTCCAAGGGTGATGGCGGGCAGGAGCAGATGCTCCAGCCCGCCGCGGCCCGAAGGGGGAAGGGCCTCAAGCTGCACTGAGAAGACCATTATCAGCATAATCCCCAGCCAGAAGGTTGGCATTGACTGCCCCAGGAGGCCCGCCACAGACCCGAGGCCATCGGCCAGGGTGTGCTGCCTTGTAGCGGTAATCACGCCCAGGGGGACGGCGACCAGGACCGACAGGAGCAGGGCGACGGCGGTCAACTCCGCTGTGGCGGGCAGGCGCTCAAAGACCATCTCCAGAGCGGGTTGGTTATGGCGGATCGAGTCCCCAAAGTTTCCCTGCAGCACCTGGCCCAGGAACCGTCCATACTGGATATAGAGGGGGTCGTTGAACCCCATTGACTCCCTGAACTGGGCTACATCGGCTGCCGATGCATCCATGGGCAGCATCAGGGCGGCGGGGTCGCCGGTCATCTGGATCAGGAAGAAGGATACAGCGGAGACCCCGATGATTACCAGCAGCGCCTGCCAGGCCCGTCGTGGTATATATGTTGACATCCAGGGTCACCTGCCCTTCTAGCGGCTCTCGTCGACCTTGACATCGCCAAGCCAGATCCGCTCGTCGGAACGAGCCTCCCAATCAACCCTGGTGCTGACACCGTAGAGGTCCTGCTGTTGGTGCAGGAATATCCAGGGCGCCTCTTCGCGGATTATGGCCAGGGCCTCCTGGTAATCGGCTTCGCGCTGGGCGGCATCAATGGTGGACCTAGCCCGGTCCAGGAGGCCATCGACATCCTCGTTGGAGTAGTAGGAGAAGCGGGCCCCGGTCCTGATCAGGGAGTAGAGGGTGCCATCGGCGTCAAAGGTGGCGTTCCCCCAACCCAGCAGGTACATGCCCTCCAGTTCCCTGGCCATGATCTTGTTGACGTAAACGCCCCACTCAAGGACATTGAGGTGGGCGGTGACGCCAACCTCCGCCAGGTGACCCTGGACGGCCTGGGCTACCTCTTTGTCCATCATGTAGCGGCCGTTGGGAGAGTCGAAGGTAATCTCAAATCCGTCGGGATAGCCGGCCTCCGCCAGCAGGGCGCGGGCCCGGTCTGGGTCATACTCATAGGGCTCCAGGGAGGGGTCGGCGCCAAAGAAGTTGTCGGGTAGGGGGGTTGACAGCCTGTTGCCGTTGCCCTGGAGGATGCTGTTGATAATCTGATCTACATTAACGGCGTGGTTCAGGGCCTGGCGAACCCGGGGATCAGCCAGGGGGCCCTCATTGGTGGTCACGAGGCCGATGAAGATCACCCGTGAACTGGGGGCACTGGAGACGCCGGTTTTGGTGGCGCCCTTCAGCGAGGCCACCTCGTGGGGGGGCAGGTTGACAATGATGTCGGCGTTGCTAGTCCTCAGTTCCGCCACCCGGGTCGACGCCTCAGGGACAGGCCTGAAGATCACTGTGTCCACCTCGGGGGCGCCGCGCCAGTAATCAGGGTTGGCAGTGAGGACAATCCTGTCATCCTTGGTCCAACTGTCAAAGACAAAGGGTCCGGTGCCAACGGGGTTGGCGGCCAGGTACTGCGCCCCGTGCTCCTGGGTATAGGCGGCGGGAACGATCTGTTCATCGGCAAGGCGAGCCAGAAGAAGCGGAAATGGCCCCTCGGTCCGGATGATTACTGTGGTGTCGTCGGGGGTTTCCACGGTCTCAATGCCGCCGAGGTTGGCGCGCCGGGGCGAGTTCTTCTCCTCGTCCAGGATCCGCTCAATTGTGAACTTAACATCGGCTGAGGTGAACCTGTCGCCGTTGTGGAAGGTGACGTCGTCGCGGAGATTGAACTCCCAGGTGGTCTCGTCTAGCGCCTGCCAACTGACGGCAAGCCCCGGGTGGAGCTTCATGTCGTGGTCGCGCCAGATGAGAGAGTCAAAGAGGTTGATGCAGACGTTCCCGGTGGGGGTTTCAGCGTGCATGTTGGGATCAAGGGTGGTGGCGTCAACGCCCTGCAGGACGGTGACAACGGTCTCGGTGTCCTCCTGGGCGGCCGGGGACCCGCAGCCTGCCAGAGTGAGGACAATGGTCAGGGTTAGCAGCAGGGTGAGGATGACGGTCGGCAGCCCCCTGGGGCGATGCCGTCTGTCTCGCCTTCGTCGGCCGGAAGCCGAATTGGTCGGGTTATGGGATGCTGGTTTAGCCTTGCGCATGATATTCCCTCCTTGGGGTAGTGGTAGATCCTTGTTGCCTGTCCCTGGACTAACCAGGTAAGACAACGGCCCTTGGGTTGGAAACTGTGACTACATCTGTCCCTGTCACAGCTCCCGATGCGGTTAATTCGGCTAATCATGATCCGGCCCATTGGGCCACCACCCCCTCTCAGTCTGGGAAAAATAAAAACCCGCTCGACAGCCAGCGACAATTAGTCGGTGGAACCTGCCGTGCGGGTCTTTTATACCCCCGGTGTATTCCGTTTCCGGAACCTGTACCGCTTGAACCAGCCCTGCCTGCGCCTTAGAAGAACCGGCATATCCCGTAGTTACGGAATGCCCTGCTGACGCCAGCAGCGGAACCCTAGGTACACTCCCACTCTACTTTCGAGTAATTTCTATTCAGCTAGGTGTATTTAGTTTCAAACTATACTACAGGGAAGGGATCATGTCTAGAGTTATATTCTGGCACCTGATACTACCAGCTGTTGACTTCAATCCTACCGTATGGTAATATCAGGTATAGACAGCGATTTCAAGGCGTCCCGAGAGTAGCACTGAAAAGACGAGACTGTCTAAATCTTAGGGGGGGGAGTTGTCAACATGAGCAAAGAGAATAAAGACGTCAAGTACGCCAAACTATCCATTACAATCCCAGAAGACCTGGCCACGGAAATCCGGGAAAGCACCGACAACGTCAGTGCCTTTATCTCTCAGGCAGCCCAGGAGTATCTCTCTCGCCAGAGGTTTATTAGGGCTGTCAGACGGGCAAAAGGGGCCTGGACTGACCAGGATTACCCGGACCTGAATAGCGCCGAGGACATCCTGGCATGGCTTGAGAAACTGAGAAAGGGCCCCGACAGGATCGAGGGGCAGGACTGATGCCTCTCAATCCAGGGATTAGTGCCATTGTGGATTCGTCGCTACTGATTGCTCTCCTCCGGGGTAGAGATCAAGTAGATACCGTGCTAGAACGGCTTTCCCTTACTGGACCAATTGCCATTGTCACCCTTACCTATTTCGAACTACTCCAGGGAGCAAGGACCCAGCGGGCTGTCGAAGCCTCCCTTGATCTCCTCTCTCGATTCCAGTCAATCCCGGTAGACAGGGATCTATCAATTCGGGCTGGGCGGTTGTCGGCAAATCTCAGGGCAGCTGGAGTAACCATCGATACTGCCGACTATTTCATTGCTCAGGCGGCTATGGACCATTCGGTGCCGCTCCTGACTCTGAACACCCGTCACTTTACTCTCGTCCCTGGCCTGCTGGTTGTAAACCCCTAATGTAACCTTGACAGCCCCTTCCGGGCTTGAGTATAATTGCACTGTTAGTACTGCCTGGCTTGTTCAGGCAGCAAAACCACATATTCCAGCAGGTGTCCCCTAACGGGGAAGAATAGGGAAGCCGGCGATTCCGGCGCGGTCCCGCCACTGTAAGCAGGGAGCGACCTACAGATGCCACTGGGGGATCCCCCCCCGGGAAGGCGTAGTGAGCGTTGATCTGTGAGCCAGGAGACCTGCCTGTTGGTTGTTTTCCGTCCTTCGGTTGAAGGGACGGTAAACCTGAGGATGATGGCAAAGTCCCAGGCCGCTTGCGGCGTGGGACTTTTTATATTCACAGAAAGAATAATCAGGAGAGGTGACAAAATGAGCAACATGAACCCGCAACCAGAGACTACAGACAACGCCCGGAGGACCCCGACCAAGTACTTCACAACCCGGCGCCTGACCTATCTTGCCCTGATGGTGGGCTTGAGCGTGGTGGGGGCAACCCTGAAGATCCCCAGCATCACGGGGACACCGGCTCTCGACTCCATACCCGGCTACCTGGCGGCAGCGCTCTTCGGGGCCAAGGGGGGAGCCCTGGTAATCAGCCTGGGGCACCTGGCAACAGCCTTGACAGCCGGTTTCCCCTTGAGCCTACCCATTCACCTCCTGATCGCCTTGGGTATGGCGGGATGCGCCGCGGCTTACGGCTGGGCCGTGCGGCGAAACCTGTGGCTGGGCCTTGTGGTGGGTGTCCTTCTCAACGGGGCCGTCTTCCCCGCCGCGTTTATCCTTGTCCCCGGCTTTGGTACGGCCTTCTTTGCGGCCATGCTCGTACCACTGCTAATCGCGTCTGTTCTCAACGTGGCCCTGGCCACAGGCCTCTATGTGATCCTTGACAGGTCCCTGGACCTCAAGCTCTAGTAGTCTCGGTAACGGAGTCGTAGGCCTCATGGGGCCTGGGGCCTCAATGACCAGACCAGAGGAGGGCTTCAGTATGACAGAATTCAGGGCAGAGCGGTGGCGCGATCTCAGCCTAATAGCGCTTAATTCAACCCAAAGCCTGGTGATAGCCTGCGATTCCCTGGGAGGCATCGGCCCCAAGGAGGCCGATACCGTCAAGGTGCCCGGCTACGTTGTAGGCCGGTTTGGCGCCCGAGTGCCCCTGATGGAGGTCTTGAGCGTCAGGGCCGCTCCCGTGGCCCTGGTCGATACCCTCAGTGTGGAGCTTGAGCCAACGGGCCGTGACATCCAGCGAGGCATCGCCGCTGAACTCAGCAGCGCCGGACTTGACCCCGGCCTTATTGTCAACGGCAGCAGCGAGAAGAATGTCCCCACCATCCAGACGGGGGTGGGAATCACCGTCCTTGGCCTTGGGGATTCGGGAGGCTTGTTAATCGGGAGGGCGCGGCGAGGAGACGCCATCGCTTGCTTCGGCCAGCCCAAGGTAGGCCAGGAGGTCGCCCTCAATGACCCCACAATCTGCCACCCAGGCACAGTGATGGCCCTTACGGCTAACCCCTCTGTTCGTGAGGTGGTACCGGTGGGATCCCGGGGGATCAGGGCCGAAGCCGAAGCCATTGCCGAGGGTTACAATCTCCAGGTCCGGTGGTGGCCAGTGCCCGACCCTGATCGAAGCCTGGACCTGGAGAAATCGGCGGGCCCCAGCACGGTGGTGCTGGCCGTCGGCGACAGGGAGGTCCTGGAGCAGATGGGCGGGATAGCCCAGGGTGTACCCTTCCAGTTCCTTGGGGTCTTAGCCTGAGCTAGCTCTCAGGCATCAATGCTACTCTGTGGGCAACCCTGTCCAAGACAAGGCGCCGGAGACTTGCGGGGTGTCTCTGATAGGTCTAGAGTGGGGGCGATATGACATATAGTATCTCGGCTATTCCATCCCCGATGTTCCTGTAGTTGTGGGGAATCCCTGAGTGGAAATGGGCGCTATCACCAGCACTCAGTTGATAGGTGTCCGGTTCTATGTACAGCTCGACCTCACCGGAAAGAATGAGGGAAAACTCCTCTCCCTCTCCTCCACCGTGGGTCGTGGGACCATTGGAGATCTCCTCGCCCGGCTCAAGCCGGGTCATTACTGCTTCCAGTGTTGTCCCAGGACCCTGAATAGACAGGACCTCCCACTCGACATTCCTATCCGACCATCTGATTGTCTTCCGATCTGATTTGCTAATGATAGGACTTGTAGGATCATCAGCTGCCAACAAGGTATAGAGTGATGTCTCAAGAGCGAGGGCGAGTTTGCGCAAGGAAGCGAGGGAAGGAACGGCTCCATCTCGCTCAACCTGACTCAGAAACCCAGCGCTCAAACCACACTCTTGCGCAACTTCTCTTAGGGTTAGGCCCTTTGCCTTTCGAATCTGCTTAATCTTGTCACCGAGCACCGTTACCCTCCCAAATATGAGCCTTCCGCATGTCTTTTTCCGTCTCCTGGCTTCTTCCTTACTTGCTCGTAGCTTTCTCCTTGCTTGCTCATGGCTTGCTGCCCCTTCATCATTATAGCAGACAGTGTCAGGTTCTACCATCTACCTATCGCCTCCATCCATGGGCGAGACTGACCAAGCAAGCAGACTTGACTGTAAGGGGGTTGACACATGTCGGTCAGTCGCGCCACCATGGAGTTGGGAGGGATAAAGGGAATTCAGTCAGCCTAACGCCTGAATAGGGACCCTATAAAGAACCATATATTAGCTGGCCTCTCTGCTAAACGGCGACTAAAGTAGGGGTACCAATCCCTACCGTAGGGCACATAGGCCCTGACCTTGTATCCTTCATCGGCCAAGCTCTTCTGCAGCCACGGACGAATCCCATATAACATCTGAAATTCGTAGCTGTCAGATGAGATGCCCTCTCGCGCGGCAAGATCCTTGGTTGCGTCAATAATGCTTGTGTCGTGGGTCGCTATCGCCGTGTAGTTCCCCCGGCCCATGTGATCCTCGATCAGTGTCACAAAGTTCTTATCCACGTCAGCCTTCTTGGGGAAGGCAACTTCTGGGGGCTCAGAATAGGCGCCCTTGCAGATGCGAAGATTGGCATCAATCTCATTGAGTTTAGCAATGTCGTCGTTAGTCCGGTATAAATAGGCCTGAACAACCAAACCAATGTGGGCACCACCATACTGCTGGTGAACACGCCTGAAGATATCGATTGTGACCTGGGTTACCGGCGAATCCTCCATGTCAACCCGAACAAAGTTATCCAGTTCCTTTGCCTTGGCCACAATCTTCTCAAGGTTTGCCAGGCACAGGTCGGCATCGATATCAAGGCCCATCTGGGTCAGCTTCAGCGATACATTGGCATCAACCCCACTGGCATCAATGGCTTCGAGGAGCTTCAGATACTCGTCAACCGCCTCAGTGGCCTGAGTAGCGTGGCTTACGCTCTCCCCCAAGTGGTCAAGGGTCACCCGGATCCCCGCCTCATTCAGGGTCCTGGCCGCCTCAATGGCATCCTCAAGGCTCTCACCAGCAACGAACCTGGCCGCGCCCAATGACATCCCAAAGCGCTGGACAAAGCCGGTAACCAACCTATTGCCAGCAACAGTCAGTACGATCTTCCGGCTAATAGTTTGCATATCCATACTGCATCACTCCATCATTAATTCAGCAGTCCCTGTTGTTACCAATACGAGCGGTCCGATCACTGGCTGTCCCACACGGCCTTGAAGACTCTCATCCAATTCAAGCCAAGGATGGCCCGAACCTCAGTCTCGTCATATCCCCTCTTTAGCAGGGCCACAGTCAGATTGCTAAAGCCTTGCGGTGTTTCAATGCCTTGAGGATAGTGGTAGGGCGGCGGCGGGTAGTTGCCCACGTCCCATGTTCCTGCGGAAACTCGTTCATCGTAACGCCGTCGAGCCGCAGCAGGCGCCGCCACGCCAGCTTGACCCGGAAAGTAGTCCATGGCGATACCCACGTGCTCAACACCGACTAGATTGACAATATAGTCAATGTGGTCAATAAAATCGTCAAGGGTGGGCCGTGTCGCCCCGCCGACAAAGGCAGGAAATCCATTTACCCCCACCAGCCCACCGGTACCGGCGATAGATGTAATCAGGTCATCGGGCAGGTTCCGGTCGGACTCCCACACTGCCCTGGCATTGCCATGGGAACAAACGACGGGTTTCGTCGATGCCGCAATAGCGTCCAAGCTCGTGCGATACCCGGTGTGGGCACAGTCAACAACTATCCCAATCTCATTAAGACGCTCGATAACTTGGAGGCCAAAACGGCTAAGCCCGCAGTCGGTCCGCTCCTCGCAGCCATCACCAAGCCGGTTCTTGACATTGTAGGTCAACTGGATCATGCCGACCCCTAGCTGCTTGAAGGCGTTGACCAGGTTGAGGTCGCCCTCCAAGGGGTCAGCCCCCTGGAAGTGGAGGATAATGCCCAACTTTCCCGTGGCCTTTGCTGAAGCGATGTCGCCTGTCCCCTTGACAAGCACCAGGTCATCGCGCCTCTCACTGATGTACTGGAGCCAGGCGGCAATGGCCTTGAGGGCGCTATCAGCGTCTGCCCTACCCTCAACCGTGGGAGCCGCTGCCGTCATGCCGCCTTCCAAGTACCAGCGAATGTGATCCCTACTCTCCATCAACGGACACGTTGCATCAATAATGATTGCGTCATCGTGCAGCTCCTGGTGATTAACCGTCTCTGTCCCGCCGCTGTCCCTTACCAATCCTCTCAACCTCCCAATGACCGCAGTGAAAACCCATTGCTAAGCGGGTCTCTGTCATCCAGAACAAACTGATTGAATCCCGTAACATAGGCCCGCCCGGCGATCTCCGGTATGATCCCTGGATTTCCAGCAACCACGGTCTCTGCGATGATGTGGCCGCGAAACTTGGTGTCAAGAACCCCAGATTGAACCAGGTCATCATCGACAGACATGAGCCCCTTCTTGAGGAGGAGGGCCATCTCGGCTGAGGTGCCAGTCCCACAGGGCGACCGATCAATCTGCCCCTCTCCAAAAACAACTAGGTTTCTGCCGGTCAGAGTCCGGCGGTTCGAGGCATTGTCCCGCGTTACGCCTGTCTTGTAGTAGAACTCTACAAGGTCAACTCCGCCGATGTCAGGGGATTCAGGATGCTGGGGCCTAGCCTCTACGTTGATGTAATCCCGCAGGATCAAGGCCAGCTCAACCAGGTCATCCAGCGGTGGCCGTTGCAGATCTTCATCAAACTGTTGACTGTCAACAAGGGCAAAGAAATTACCCCCAAAAGACACATCAACGATTAAGGGACCGCCATCCGCTGTCTCCAACCCAACCTGGGCCAACCTTTCTGCCGGAAATCGAATACTTGGGCCATGCACATAGGACGGTATATTCTTAATGGATATTAGGGCGCCCTCATCGTCATCACTGATAGATGCCTGGATCACCCCGGCTGGAGTATCCAGCAGCACCTCATCCTGGGTGTCATTGAGCATACCTATCTCGGCAAGGGCCCTGACAACACCCATGGAACCATGGCCGCACATGTTCAGATAGCCACCACCGTCCATGAACACAACACCGAAGTTGGCCTTGGGGACAGTCGGTGGAAAAACGATGGCGCCAAACATATCCTGGTGGCCCCGAGGTTCGTGAAGGAGGGCTGTGCGCAGGTGGTCGAAGTCTTCCTGGAGTCGCAGTTTCGCCTCAACCATACTCTGAACCCTGATCATGGGGAAGCCCGACGTCACCACCCGTGTTGGTTCGCCAGCGGTATGAGTATCTACTGTATTGATGCGTCTATAATAGCCCATATTAGCCTCCCACCTGCTGGCTGGGCCTCCTGGCTAGGCCTCCCAGCCCAGTTCTCCCAGGGCTACCAGTGCATAGATTCGAGCGGCCTTTTTGATCTCGTCGACCTCAACATACTCATCAGAGATGTGAGCAAGCTCAATAGCCCCGGGGCCGATGTATACGCCCGGGATATTGCCCTTAGTCCACCAGTGATAGAGGTCACTGTCATCAGTGGGTAGGATCTGCTTTGGCTTCCAGTACTCAGCCGGGGCCCCTGTCACAGCCTCTACCGCCTGTTCAACTGTGGCAATCACGGGTGATTCGGGCGGTATCTCAAAGGGAAGTATCGGAGGATCATTGTAGGACAGGTCAACCCTAAGGTCCTTATCGGCCTTCCGCATCCTGTCTAGAACCCCTTTGACATCATCTATGACATCGTAGGGGGAAACCTCCACACCAGGTGGAATCCTCACATCGATACTGGCACGGCACTCTGCTGGAACCTGGTTAACTTTCGTTCCACCCTTCATGATGTTCATTGTGAAGACTGTTGGTTTCCCTCTCAGCCCTACCATGGCTTCAAGCTTAGTTTTGATGGGTGACAGAGCATTCAAGATGCCCAGCATCTTCTCGACAGCGTTTATGCCAATGGGGGCAAGGGTTGAATGGACGGAACGCCCACGCACCGTGAGCTCCAGCCACAGGAGCCCGCCTTCGGCTGTCGACAACATCAGGCTTGATGGCTCGCAGACAAGACATGAGTCCGCTGCAACATGGCCATTTTCAATGAGATAGCCCGCTCCTGCCGCGCCGCCTGCCTCCTCATCGGCATTAATAACTAATAAAAGCTTCCCCTTGAGTTGGACTCCACTCCGTCGAATGGCATCGAAGGCATGCAGAAGCGCAGCTATGCCACCCTTCATGTCGGTACTGCCGCGACCATATATCTTTCCATCGCGCAGTTCACCGCAGTAGGGGTCAACTGTCCAACCTTCACCGGGTGGCACTACATCGGTGTGGCCATTTAGCATGAATAGTGTCACAAAGTTCTTATCCACGTCAGCCTTCTTGGGGAAGGCTACTTCTGGGGGTTCAGAATAGGCACCCTTGCAGATGCGAAGATTGGCGTCAATCTCATTGAGTTTAGCAATATCCTCGTTGGTCCGGTATAAATAGGCCTGAACAACCAGACCAATGTGGGCACCACCATACTGCTCGTGAACTCGCCTGAAGATATCGATTGTGACCTGGGTTACCGGCGAATCCTCCATGTCAACCCGAACAAAGTTATCCAGTTCCTTTGCCTTGGCCACAATCTTCTCAAGGTTTGCCAGGCACAGGTCGGTATCGATATCAAGGCCCATCTGGGTCAGCTTCAGCGATACATTGGCATTAACCCCACTAGCATCTATGGCTTCGAGGAGCTTCAGATACTCGTCAACCGCCTCAGTGGCCTGAGTAGCGTGGCTTACGCTCTCCCCCAAGTGGTCAAGGGTCACCCGGATCCCCGCCTCATTCAGGGTCCTGGCCGCATCAATGGCATCCTCAAGGTTCTCACCAGCAACGAACCTGGCCGCGCCCAATGACATTCCAAAGCGCTGTACGAAGCCGGTAACTAACCTATTGCCAGCAACGGTCAGTACGATCTTCCGGCTAATAGTCTGCATATCCATACTGCATCACTCCATTACAAATTCAGCAGTCCCTGTTGCGACCAATACGAGCAGTACGATTACTGGCTGTCCCACACGGCCTTGAAGACTCTCATCCAATTCAAGCCAAGGATGGCCCGAACCTCAGCCTCGTCATATCCCCTCTTCAGCAGGGCCATAGTCAGATTGCTAAAGCCTTGCGGTGTTTCAATGCCTTGAGGATAGTGGTAGGGTGGCGGCGGGTAGTTGCCCACATCCCATGTTCCTGCGGAAACTCGTTCATCGTAACGCCGTCGGGCCGCAGCAGGCGCCGCCACGCCAGCTTGACCCGGAAAGTAGTCCATGGCGATACCGACGTGCTCAACACCGACTAGATTGACAATGTAGTCAATGTGGTCAATAAAATCGTCGAGGGTGGGCCTTGTCGCCCCGCCGACAAAGGCAGGAAATCCATTTACCCCCACCAGCCCACCGGTACCAGCGATAGATCTAATCAGGTCATCGGGCAGATTCCGGTCGGACTCCCACACCGCCCTGGCATTGCCATGGGAACAAACGACGGGTTTCGTCGATGCCCCAATAGCATCCAAGCTCGTGCGATACCCGGTGTGGGCGCAGTCAACAACTATCCCAACCTCATTAAGACGCTCGATAACCTGGAGGCCAAAACGGCTAAGTCCGCAGTCGGTCCGCTCCTCGCAGCCATCACCAAGCCGGTTCTTGACGTTGTAGGTCAACTGGATCATGCCGACCCCCAGGTGCTTGAAGGCGTTGACCAAGTTGAGGTCGCCCTCCAAGGGGTCAGCCCCCTGGAAATGGAGGATAATGCCCAACCTTCCCGAGGCCTTTGCCGAAACGATATCGCCTGTCCCTTTGACAAGCACCAGGTCGTCGCGCCTCTCGCTAATGTGCTGCAGCCAGGCGGCGATGGCTTTGAGAGCGCTATCAGCGTCTGCCCTGCCCTCAACCGTGGGAGCCGCCGCCGTTATGCCGCCTTCCAAGTACCAGCGAATGTGATCCCTACTCTCCATCAGCGGACACGTTGCATCAATGATGATGGCGTCATCGTGCAGCTCCCGGTGATTAACCTTCTCTATCCCGCCGCTGTTCCTTACCAATCCTCTCAACCTCCCAATGACCGCAGTGAAAACCCATTGCTAAGCGGGTCTCTGTCATCCAGAACAAATTGATTGAATCCCGTAACATAGGCCCGCCCGGAGATCTCCGGTATGATCCCTGGATTTCCAGCAACCACGGTCTCTGCGATGATGCGGCCGCGAAACTTGGTGTCAAGAACCCCAGACTGAACCAGGTCATCATCGACAGACATGAGCCCCTTCTTGAGGAGGAGGGCCATCTCGGCTGAGGTGCCAGTCCCACAGGGCGACCGATCTATTTGCCCCTCTCCAAAAACAACCAGGTTTCTGCCGGTCAGAATCCGGTGGTTCGAGGCATTGTCCCGCGTTACGCCTGTCTTGTAGTAGAACTCTACAAGGTCAACTCCTCCGATGTCGGGGGATTCAGGATGCTGGGGCCTGGCCTCTACGTTAATGTAGTCCCGGAGGGTCAAGGCCAGCTCAACCAGGTCATCCAGTGGTGGCTGTTGCAGGTCTTCATCAAACTGTTGACTGTCAACAAGGGCAAAGAAATTGCCCCCAAACGACACATCAACAGTTAGGGGACCGCCATCCGCTGTCTCCAACCCAACCTGGGCCAACCTTTCTGCCGGAAATGGAATACTTGGGCCATGCACATAGGACGGTATATTCCTAATAGATATCAGGGCGCCCTCATCGTCATCATTGATAGATGCCTGGATCACCCCGGCTGGAGTATCCAGCAGCACCTCATCCTGGGTGTCGTTGAGCATACCTATCTCGGCAAGGGCCCTGACAACACCCATGGAACCATGGCCGCACATGTTCAGATAGCCGCCACCGTCCATGAACACAACACCGAAGTCGGCCTTGGGGACAGTCGGTGGGAAAACGATGGCGCCAAACATATCCTGGTGGCCCCGGGGTTCGTGAAGGAGGGCTGTGCGCAGGTGGTCGAAGTCTTCCTGGAGTCGCAGTTTCGCCTCAACCATACTCTGAACCCTGATCATGGGGAAGCCCGACGTCACCACCCGTGTCGGTTCGCCAGCGGTATGAGTATCTACTGTATTGATGCGTCTATAATAGCCCATATTAGCCTCCCACCTGCTGGCTAGGCCTCCCAGCCCAGTTCCCCCAAGGCTACCAGTGCATAGATTCGAGCGGCCTTCTTGATCTCGTCGACCTCAACATACTCATCAGAGATGTGAGCAAGCTCAATAGCCCCGGGACCGATATATACCCCCGGAATATTGCCCTTAGTCCACCAGTGATAGAGGTCACTGTCATCAGTGGGTAGGATCTGCTTTGGCTTCCAGTACTCAGCCGGGGCCCCTGTCACAGCCTCTACCGCCTGTTCAACTGTGGCAATCACGGGTGATTCGGGCGGTATCTCAAAGGGGAGTATTGGGGGATCATTGTAGGACAGGTCAACCTCAAGGTCCTTATCTGCCTTTCGCATCCTGTCCAAAACCTCGTTGACATCATCTATGACATCATAGGGGGAAACCTCCACACCAGGTGGAATCCTCACATCGATACTGGCGCGGCACTCTGCTGGAACCTGGTTAACTTTCGTTCCACCCTTCATGATGTTCATTGTGAAGACTGTTGGTTTCCCTCTCAGCCCTACCATGGCTTCAAGCTTAGTTTTGATGGGTGACAGAGCATTCAAGATGCCCAGCATCTTCTCGACAGCGTTTATGCCAATGGGGGCAAGGGTTGAATGGACGGAACGCCCACGCACCGTGAGCTCCAGCCACAGGAGCCCGCCTTCGGCTGTCGACAACATCAGGCTTGATGGCTCGCAGACAAGACATGAGTCCGCTGCAACATGGCCATTTTCAATGAGATAGCCCGCTCCTGCCGCGCCGCCTGCCTCCTCATCGGCATTAATAACTAATAAAAGCTTCCCCTTGAGTTGGACTCCACTCCGTCGAATGGCATCGAAGGCATGCAGAAGCGCAGCTATGCCACCCTTCATGTCGGTACTGCCGCGACCATATATCTTACCGTCGCGCAGTTCACCGCAGTAGGGGTCAACTGTCCAACCTTCACCGGGTGGCACTACATCGGTGTGGCCATTTAGCATGAACACCGGGCCATCCTCTGAACCATAGGAGGCAATCAGGTTCGGGCGCCCTGGCTCTGCTTCGATAACCTCTACATCCAAACCTCGATCCTCCAGCCATGCCTGGATGAAGTCAGATACGTCTTTTTCTTCGCCGGGCGGATTTTCACTGGGAATACGCACAAGTCTCTGGGTTAGCTCAATCATCGCGTCATCATCGATTAGCGCAAGTACTCTCTTTTCATCCAAGATTTGCGACCTCCTTCAGGTTACAGCACGTATTCAAAAGTCAGGTCAGTCTTGAAGACGGGGGTCAAGAACATCCCGTAAGGCGTTGCCGAGAAGGTTGAACCCGATCACGGTGGCCATAATGGCCATACCTGGAATGTTCACCAGCCAGGGCGCTTCCATCAGGAGGTCTCGAGCACCAACGATGAGGCGGCCCCATTCCGCTGTTGGAGGCTGAGCTCCCAGTCCCAGGAAGCTAAGACCAGCTGTCATTAGAATGGCAAAGGGAAACTGGAGAGTAGCCATAACCAGTAGGGGGCTAAACGCGTTAGGGAGAAGTGAGCTCCAGATAATGCGAGCGTTGGTAGCGCCAAGGGCCTTTCCGGCCTCTATATACTCCGTCTCACGCAGCCTGAGGGCCTCCCCTCTGGCCAGGCGCGCAAACACCGGGACCCCTCTGACCCCTACCGCGATCATGGCATTAGTCAAGCTCGGGCCCAATACAGCCACAATGGATAAGGCCAACACAAAACTGGGAAACGCCAGCATGACATCGACAACAGCGGTAACCAGCGTGTTCCACCAACCGCCAAAATAACCCGCGGTGATACCCAGGGCAACGCCTACGGTAAGGGCGATCCCCACACTCACAAAGCCAATGTAGAGCGTTAGCCGCGACCCATAGACAATCTGGCTAAAGAGATCGCGGCCGAGCCAATCTGTACCAAAGAGGTGTTCCAGGCTTGGCTTCTGAAGACGCGAATCGCGGTCACGCTCAAAGGGTTCATAGGGAGCTATCCAGGGAGCAAAAATCGCCATAATGATGATGACGGCCACAACAGCTCCCCCGACAAGGAACTGGGATGAGCGAAGAAGGCGCCACATATTCCTATAGACCAAACTCCTGTGCTTTGGCGCTGACAACACTATCACCTCTGTTCTAGGAGTAGCGAATTCTCGGATCTATAAAGCCGTACATCACATCAACAATCAAGTTAACCAAAACGTATATGGAAGAGATGACGAGGATGACGCCTTGAACAACCGGAAAATCCCTGTTATTGATGGCCATGACACCCAACTCACCCAAACCATGATAGGCGAAGACTGTCTCGGTGATAAAGGCGCCCCCAAGCAGTGAACCGAACTGTAAGCCAATCAGGGTCACCACCGGAATCAGGGCATTCTTCAGGGCGTGTTTGTAGACAACAACTCTCTCGCTCAAACCCTTGGCGCGCGCAGTTCGAACAAAATCCTGCCTGAGGACCTCCAGCATTGACGACCGCACCATCCGCGCCGTCACTGAAGCGCTCAAAAGGCCCAGAGTCAGGCTGGGCATGACCAGGTGTTTCCAAGTGCCTGTTCCCATGGATGGAAGCAGAGACCATTTAACAGAGAAGTAATACATCATCAATAACGCCATCCAGAAGGCCGGCATAGAAACACCCACAAGAGCAACTATCATGCTGCCGAAATCAAACAGCGTGTTCTGCTTTACCGCCGATATTACCCCTGTGATTACTCCCAGCAGTACGGCCAAGGTAAGACCAGTGCAAGCCAACATCAGGGTATTGGGATACCGAGCAGCAATATCTTTCATCACCGGCTGTCTGGACCGAAACGAGGTCCCAAAATCCCCCTTGACAATCCGACTCATATAGATGTAGTACTGCTCATAAATGGGCTTGTCCAAGCCCCAACTCTTGTGAATCATCTCAACAACCTCGGGCGGAGGGGACTCGCCAAAAAACATAATCTCGACCGGATCCCCAGGGACAAGGGCCCGAAGGGCAAAGACCAAGACGGTCACCGCAAGGAAGACGGGAATTGCCACTAGTACACGGCGGATAATGTATGAAGTCATGTAATCCTCCTCCCCATCGTCTTCGTCCTCTTCATCCTCTTCATCCTCTCAGCGACCCTCTCGCCGCCTTTGCAGCCAGATTACGCATCCCAGACAGACCTATAGACACGGACCCAGTTACCTCCAAGGATCTTTTTGATGTCCTCCTCAAGGTATCCCCTGGCATCAAGGGCGGCGGTGAGATTCGGCAGGTTTTGTGGAATCTCAATCCCCTTCGGGTAGTTGAAAGGCGGGGCTGGGTAATCCTCCGGCTGCCAGATCCCCTGCTTAATAAAGCTGTTGTACATTGCGGTGGCCAGCTCCAAGGAAGCCACTCCCGCCTGCCCGGTGAAGTAGTCTATCCCCAGTCCAATGTGGTCGGGGCCAACAAGGTCGTGAACATAATCGATGTGAGCGATGAACTCGTCAAGGGTAGGTTCTGGAGACGAACTGACAAAGGCTGGGAAACCGTTGATCCCGACTAACCCGCCGGTACCAGCTATGGCCGTAACTAGTTCATCCGAGATGTTTCTTGAGGACTGAGTGACGCCAGCAGGATTCGAGTGGGAGCAGACCACTGGGTATTCGGATAACTCTACCGCTTCCATGCTTGTGCGATGACCGGTATGAGAGCAATCAACAATCACTCGAGCTTCGTTGAGTTCCTTAATGAGCTTAGCCCCGAAACGACTCAACCCGCAGTCGGTTCGCTCTTCGCAGCCATCACCAACTCGATTCTTCGTGTTGTAGGCCAGTTGGATGATACCTACACCCAACTCCTTAAAGACGTAAACGAGATCCAGGTTGTCGTCAAGGGGCGAGGTGCCCTGAAAGTGCAGGATAATACCCAGCCTACCTGTTTCCTTCGCTGTCAAGATATCGTCGGAGGTTTTGACTAGGAGTAGCCGGGGGTCGTTCCTTACCGTTCTGAGCCAAGATGCCACAAGCTTGATCGCTACCTTGGAGTCACCCGCGGCGTCAACGGTTGGAGCTACGGCTGTGAGCCCACCTTCAATGTACGCATCAAGGTATTCGCGGCGCTTAAGTATAGGACAGGTAGCGTCAATCACAATGGCTTCGTGGTGGATCTGTTGGGCTGGCTTGGCTGGCTTGGCTGGCTTGGTTGCCATAGTTGCCATAGATGAGACACTCCTCACAGGGCTGTAATATATAGTGCCTGCTGCAGTATCTAGTACATCTAGAAGACTGGCAGAAATGATGGGGGCGGAACCTTCCGCCCCCACCTCAGGCCTGCGGCTTACTGCCTATTTACTACTATCTATCTTCATGTCGTTGAGGACTTCCCAACCAAGGGCATCCCACTTGTAGCCTGTAACCTCGGCCCGAACCCCCTTGATTATGTGGTCAGTGAAGAGTGGTACAGCGAGGGCATTCTCAAGGATGTAGATCTGGGCCTCATCCAGCACCTGTTTGCGGTCTTCCCAGACCACTGTTGTTGCTGCCTCATTGAGAAGCTCATCAAACTCAGGCCAGTTAAAGTTCTTGAAAAGGCCACCTTGGCCCAGAGCCCGAGACAGGATAATGGGTTCTGCCCATGTCGTCCGCATGAAGTCAAAGTGCTGGTTGAGCTCTTTCCCCTTCGCCAGGAAGGTACCGGCATCCATCAGATTGATCTCAACCTTAATGCCGACCTCGGCCAACTGGCTCTGAAGGAGCTGGGTAATACGATCAACAGTTGTCGAAGTCCAGCTGAGGATCTCTACCTCGAGCGCCTCGCCGTCCTTCTCCCTGATGCCATCGTTGTCAGTGTCAACCCAGCCTGCCTCATCAAGGAGGGCGCGGGCCTCATCTAGATCGTAGGTAAAACCGTATTCCGACGCGATCTCGTCATTGTGCCCTGCTACCCCCGTCGGCAACATGCTCCCGTTGACGTTTCCGTGACCAAAGTAGACAACATCAATGATCTCTTGAGGATCAACTGCAAACCCAATAGCCTTCCGGACAAGGATGTCGTCGAAGGGAGCCTTATACTGATTGAACTCGATATAGTTAATGTTGAAGGCCTTCTCCATCACAACAAGGTTGATATCAGAGTTGCCCGCAATGGAATTGGCCTGGGTTACAGCGATAGGGGCAATGTGAACATCGCCTGTCTTGAGGGCATTGGTCTGAGTGCTCTCCTCTGACACAATGGTGAAGACGATACTGTCTACGTGGGGAGCGCCCTTGTTCTCAACATCCTTCCGCAGGGTCGTGTAGTCTGGGTTCTTAACGAAGACTATCTCTGTTCCCGGTACCCAACTCTCAAACATGAAGGGACCGCTACCCACTGGGTTCCTTCCAAAGGTATCACCAAGCTCATCTGCAGCAGTCGGCGAGATTATAGCGCCGTACGCGCTTGCCAAACTGTTAAAGATGGGTGCGTAGGGTTCGCTGAGAACAAACCTGACAGAGAACTCGTCTTCGACAACTATATCCTCGATTGCGCCGAACTGAGTCGCTGCAGAAGAACCCCTTTCAGGATCCAGCATTCTGTCAAACGTATACTTTACTGCCTCAGCGTTGACAGGGGTGCCATCGTGGAAAGTCCTATCCTCTACCAGCTGGAAGACAATCTCCTGTCCATTCTCACTGATAGTCCATTCCTCAGCCAACCACGGCTGCGGGCTGCCATCAGTAGCGATGTAGACCAAGCGGTCATACATACAGTTGTAGATCTCCCTGGATGTGAGAGCCATGGATTCATGAGGATCCAGGCTGTCGGCATCGTGGTCGACTACCAGGATGACGGTCCCACCTTCTGTGGGCTCCTCACCATTATTACCAGGGGTTTCCGGTGTGCCACTGCAAGCCACAACAAATATCATCACAAAAACTAGCAGCAATACGGGAAGACCTGAGCGTCTCATGGTTTAGCATTCAACTCCTTTACCATACTCCAATGGAAAGACAAGGGCCTATTCACTGATTTGCTTCACTACTGAATTCCAGCTGAATTCCGTGATTCCTGCAATATTTTATAATATTCATAAACAAATGGCCTCTTAGTACGATATAGGTATACTTATAGTTAAGGGGCGAACCAAAGAGCATTGTTGTACAAAGGGTGAGCTCCGTTGTGGTATTGTGGGTGGTTCCCTATGAATTCTTGCCATTTAGATGTAATCCCTTCTACAATGGCTTAGGTATATTTAACAAACTGGGAAGATGTTAAGTATTTACTAAGAAGTTTGCAGTCTTGAAACAATGCCACAGACGGCGGGCGGTGGGCAGGAGCGGCCTTAACCTGATCCAGCCGGATCCCGCCATCGAGTTCCTGACTGGGGGCGGAGGGGCTGGGGATCCGGGCCTTCAATCCCCTTCACAGCCAGCATTGGTCTCGCCAACTACCTGCTGCGAAACCCCGACGACTCGGCCTTTGAGAGGGAGACCTTTCAGTGCAATGACGTAGAGATTCGAAGCCCTGATTACACCGGCGTTGCCCTTCGGGACCTGGGGCTGCCCCACAACCTGCTGGTATTCTCCGCCCGCCAGGGTGAGGAACGGCTCCTCCCAGACGGCGACACAGCTCCAGGAAGGCGACCACCTGCTGATGGTGGATCCCAAGGAGGCGGTTAAGGAGTGGCGCGGCAAGATCGATGTGGAGGATGGAGGAGATTAAGGGGATGGAGGGAGTCGGGCCTGTCTGGCTGACAACCTGCTCAGGACAGGTTAGTTCTGACAAGGACTCTACATTGCTGGTTTCCTTGACCCCCTCTATAATCTAACCAGTAGAGTTAGTACGCCAGGCATTACTAAGGCATTACTTGGCCTGACGCAGTTGGATGACCACGCAGGCACCCTTGGAGGTATCCCAATCAACACCATGAACCTTGACGACTATGGTTGGAACAAAAGCTGGGAGACGCAGTTCCTGGAGGCTGGCGGCAACGATGATGTTGTCCCCGCCAGGGTTACCGCTGTCTACTCTGATAGATTCGAAGTGGCCACCGCTGCGGGCACGAAGGAAGCAGTCATGACAGGCAGACTCCGCTACAACACAACCTATGCCGCCAGGAAGCCGTCGATTGGCGACTGGGTAATGGCAGTTCCCAATCCCCACGGCCCCTACGCCATCCGATCGGTACTGCCCAGGGAAACCTGTCTGCAGCGCCAGGGGGTTGATGGGAACGTCGAGGCGCAGGTCATCGGGGCCAACATCCACCGGTGTATGCTTCTCCAGGCCCTTGTCGGCGACTTCAACCTGGCGCGGCTTGACCGCTACCTGTCAGTAATCTGGGATGCGGGGATCACGCCACTGCTGGTCCTGACCAAGGCCGACCTCCTGTCAGAAGAGGAGGTTAATGACCACCGGGCCCGGGCTGAAGACTATTCCCCCGGCCTTGACGTTGTTGCCGTATCCTCCATCTCCGGCTACGGCGTTGACCGCCTCCGGTCGTTACTTACGCCGGGTACCACCAATGTGGCCATCGGAAGCTCCGGTGTTGGGAAATCCACCCTCCTGAATCTCCTACTCGGAGAGGAGAAGATGGATACCGCCGATGTTCGTCAGGACGACCAACGCGGTCGCCACACAACCACCCACCGGCAGATGTTCCGGTTACCGGGCGGCGCCCTCTTCATCGATACCCCGGGCATGAGGGAGATTGGCCTCTTTAACTACGACGGGGTCAAGACCGCCTTTGCCGACATTGCCAGGATTGCGGCGCGCTGCAAGTTCACTGACTGCACCCATACCGACGAGCCCGAGTGCGCTGTCAGGGAGGCCCTGGCGTCCGGTGACCTGGACCCGGACCGTTGGGAGAGCTTCCAGAAGCTCAAGGGCGAAGAGCGCTTTCTCCAGGCCAAGGAGATCAAGCTGGGGAAGAAGATCTCCAAGGCCCGGATCAAGCGCCAGAAGGTCCACTACAAGGACTTCAAGCGCGGTCGATATGTTGACGTGGACGATGACTATTAGGCACCGCTACTATCTGGAGAAGCTACCCAGATCAGTTACCTGTCCTTTTTCAACCTGGACATTTCGTCTAAGAGCATGCCCTCCATAGGCATCGATTGAATAACTTCCCGCTGTCACAGGAACCATGAAGCTTCCATCTGGATTGACGTTCGCTATAACGGTGGTGCCGCCTCCACCTGTGGGATAGATGTATATCTCTCTATGAGAGCCCAGGTTGGTGACAACACCCTTGATGATGCCCATTTCACAATCGACGGAGTAGTTCTTGCTTTCTCCTATACTCCTCTCGATCCTTAACTCCAGGGTATTGTCAGCTTTGAAGTTGTGGTGTGACCCAGTGTATCCACCACTGTAATGGGTCGCTTCTACCAGATCAAGGTGGAAACGTATATGATAGCTCCCAGGACGTATAGCGACGGAATAGTAGCCGTCTTCGTCCGATCCTCTTTCAAACATGATGTAGTAACTGGTATTCGTGTCAAAGAAACTTATATCTGCATTGGGATATGGTTCTCCGGTAAAGGGGTCTATAATACGGCCCGTTACCAGAGAGGCCTCATTGGATGCCAAGATGTAACTGCACTTTTCAATCCAGTCACCGTCATCTGGCGTATTGGCCAGAATGAATATGTGTTTGTTATCATCCGCTGCCAGGGTAGTATAGGTTACTGTAACCATGCCGTTGGCATCCGTAGTGGCCTCGGTTGCCGATAGCTGTTGACTTCTATCATTATTTCCCTCATTAGCAAAGAAGCCTACGGGAACCCCTTCTACAGGCGAGCTTCCACCTTGGGTGACATAAGCGCTGATCTGGGTGGTTTGGCCTCCACCGGCAGGAAGCAGTCTCTCACTGACTGATACCGACAGGCGGACACTTTCATCGACTACTTTTTCATGGGTTCCATCGTCATTACCATATTCCTCCTGACCCGGTTCATCCTCTGCTGTCTCAAACCCCACTATGTCGACTATCTTTTTACCATCAGGTCTTGTTACGTCAAATATGGCGGTGGTAGTCATCCGGGCCATTTCCGCCCGGTTGACAGTGGCACTTCCTGAGTAGGCTAGGTTGGCCGTCAGCCCCAATGTGCTGCCCATCTGATTGTAATCATCCGGCCATCCCATGCCCTCTTCTTCGTGGCCCAGGATTCGGGTCAATATCGCAACCCACTGCACCATCTGAAGTTCATCTCCTGGCTTGTATTCTCCCCCTGGAACCCCCTTTATGACACCATCGTTGGCCACCAGGTTAATCCAACCTATGGCCCATTCATGTTGTTTCATTCCTACGTAGACATCACTGAACATGGGATCCCAACCAGCGGCTGCCTGGGCATTTTCTTCCGTGTAACCCAGTAGGAATGCGGCAACCTTGGCTGCAGCAGCCCTGTTAAGAAGGCCCTCAGGCCGGAAACTTCCGTCTGGATACCCATTCAAAATCCCCAAATCTGCCATTTGCTCAATGGATTCTCTGTGAGGGTTGTAATTGATATCTGTAAATGAAGCGTGAGCAGTAGCAACTGAAACCATCAAAAACACAACCATCGCAATAGTAGCCGTCGTCTGTACAATTCTCACAATCAACCACCTCCGAGATTGAACCTCCGATTTGCTCCGATTCGCTTGAAGATATATTTGCCACTATTGTATCATAATCCTTTTCGTTGGCTCCCAGCGGCCATCCGCTTGAAGGGCCCTCAGGGGGCCTTTTAAACGAGGACGGCAGCCAGCTTCATCAGTTGGCTGCCATCCATTTCTCTGGAAGGGGGCCAGGTTAGAGACCCAAGTAAGCGGCTTTGACATGGTCGTTTCCCAGCAGATCCTGACCGTTCCCCTGAAGCGAGATGGAACCGTTCTCGAGAACGTAGGCCCTGTCGACAATGCTCAGGGTGTTGTGGACATTCTGCTCAACCAACAGCACCGTCACTCCCTCGTCCCTGATGGACTCAACAATATTGAAGACCTCCTGAACCAGAATGGGAGCCAGACCCAGCGATGGCTCATCAAACATGATCAGGTCAGGGTCAGACATCAGCCCACGCCCGATGGCCAGCATCTGCTGTTCTCCCCCGCTAAGGGTACCCGCTGACTGATTCCTGCGCTCCTGAAGCCGTGGGAACAGATCATAGATACGTCTGATGGTCTTGTCCCTTTTCCCTTTAGCCCGGGGGGACAGGGCCCCCACAAGCAGATTTTCCTCAACAGAGAACTCCGGGAACAGCCCCCTGCCTTCTGGAACATGGGCTATTCCCAATTCAGCCATCCTGTAGGCGGGGAGGGTATCTATGCGCTGCCCTTTGAACTCTATTGTTCCGGCCATGGGCTTGATGATCCCGGAGATGGACTTCAGGGCTGTGGTCTTGCCGGCCCCATTGGCCCCAATGAGGGCCACCAATTCGCCCTCTTCCACCTGTAGTGAAATGTCCCAGAGAACCTGAACATCACCGTAACCCGCGTTTAGGTTCGTGAGCCTAAGCATAGTTCTCACCCAGGTAGGCATCAATGACAAGCTTGTTGTCGGCGATCTCAGTGGGACTACCCTCAGCGATCTTCTCGCCGTGATGAATTACGACGATGCGGTCCGAGATATTCATGATGACCCGCATGACATGTTCAACTACCATGATTGTGACCCCCTCTTTCCGGATCTGGCCGATCAATTCCACCATCTTATCGGTCTCCGTCGGGTTCAGACCGGCGACAGCCTCATCCAGCATCAGTAGTTCAGGATCTGTAGCCAGGGCCTTGGCCACCTCCATGCGCTTGCGCATGGCCAGGGGAAGGCCCTTGGCGATATCGTTTCGCCTATCATAGAGGCCGATGAAATCAAGGACCTCAAGGGCCCTTTCCCTTGCTTCCCTGGTACTGCTGGTTGTGTTGAAGGCACCAACCAGCACATTGTCAAGGACAGAGAGGCGCGCCAGGGGTTTTACAACCTGGAATGTGCGGGCGACCCCCCTCTTCGCCACCTGATTGGGCTTGAGGCCTGAGATGCGCTCATCCTTGAACAGGGCCTCGCCAGCCGTCGGTTTAAAGTAGCCGTTGATCAGGTCGAAGAGGGTTGTCTTCCCGGCTCCATTGGGACCGATGATCCCGACAATCTCCCCCCTCTCAACGGTAAAAGACACATCCTTCACCGCCGTCAGGCCTCCGAAACGCTTCGTCAACCCATTGGACTGAAACAGCTTCATGATGCATCCCCCTCAATCGACCGCTGCTCTTCCAGGGCCCGTCCCTGAGTTGCCCTCCGCTTCAGCCACGCCCCAAGGCTGTCGAAGGCTCCCATTAATCCGTTAGGCGTGAAGATGACTATTACGATAACCAGGGTTCCAAAGACGATCAGATGGCCGTCACCAATAAACCTTCGGAATAGCTCCGAGAGAAAGATATAGAGGCCGGCCCCGATGATGGGCCCCTCAATCGTCGCCACCCCGCCCAGCATAACAACAAGGATCATCATGATCGATATGTCCGGGATGTTAAAGACGATGTGGGGCTCGATGTAGCCCATGTAGTTCATGTAGAAGGCCCCTGCCAGCCCCGCAAAGGTCGAACTGATCAGAAGGGAGATGATCTTATACTTCTGGGTGTCAACCCCCATGGCCTCTGCTGCCTCCTGGTCCTCCCGGATCGCCAGGAAGTAATAGCCCCACCGGCTCTTCATCAGCAGCATTGTCACAAGGGCAGCGGCCAGGGCGAGGCCCAGGATGATGTAGTAGTAGATGAGCTTACTGGCAAAGGCAGGGATGACCAACATCCCCTCCCCACCGCCCGTGACACTGTCCCAATTGGTCGCAACTATCCGGAGAATCTCTGATGAAGCCAGCACCGAGAGGGCGAAATAGGGGCCGCGCAACCGGAAGCACACCCAGCCAATGAAGAGCGCTATCGCCCACACCACCGGCAGGGCCACAACAAACCCGCTAAACATCGAGAGCTTCCAGTGATGGGCGATCATCGCCGTGACGTAGGCTCCGGTGCCGAAGAAGGCGGCGTGTCCGAAGGATACCTGGCCTGTGAAGCCGCCCAGGAGGTTCCAACTGGTTCCCAGTACAACCCAGATCAGGACCAGGATCGCCATGTGCTGGTAGTATGTTCTGCCAACAATCAGCGGGAAGACCAACATGGTGATTATCAGCAGGGACCAGAAGAGGATCCGGTACCTGTTGGCTTCTCCCACAGCAGCGTTAAATAGCTGAGTCATGTCTTGGACCTCCCTCATGCCCTGGACCTGCCCAGGAGTCCAGCGGGCAGGAATATCAGTACCAGGATAAAGATCAAGTAACCTACGGCATCCTGCCAGCCCATCCCAACGTAGACCGCGCCCAGTGACTCCGCAACACCCAGGGTCAGGCCGCCAACAACGGCGCCCAGGATGTTGCCCATGCCACCAAGGACCGTGACAATGAATGACTTAAGAGTGAAATGCCCACCTATTGCCGGGTAGAGGTAGTAGAGGGGGACCAGCAGGGCGCCACCGGCGGCCACCAGTGCAGAGCCTAGGCCATAGGTGATAATTCTGATCCGCTCAACATTAATCCCCATCATCAGGGCCGACTCCCCGTTCTGGGCTGTGGCCCGGATCGACCGCCCCATATCAGTCCTCATCAGGAATAGATAGAGGGTGAGGGTGATGATCATGGCGATGGCGAAGGCAATCAGAAGGTGAATGTTAAAGGAGATGTCACCCAGGTAGAGCGCTTCCGACGCCAGTTTAGTGGGTACTGAGCGGTAGTTGGCGCTAAAGAGGATCAGGGCAGAGTTGGTCAGCACCATTCCTACTCCCACCGTCAGCAGAACCTGGTTCTCCGGCAGAATACTGTCGACCTTGATTACCGGCTCAATCAGGTACTTCTGGATACCCACACCCAGGATAAAGACGAGCAGCGCCGCGAGGAACAGCGCCAGGTAGGGGCTGAGACCCAGAAAGGCAAAGGCCCAAAAGGTTACATACATGCCTACCATCATCAGTTCCCCATGGGCCAGGTTGATGATTCTCATTACACCGAAGATAAGGGTCATTCCGATGCCGATTAGTACATAGATGCCTCCGATTAAGATGCCTGATACGACTGACTGCGCTAATAACACTGACAGACCACCCTTTCCATAGGAGGGGCCAGGGGTCACCCAGGAGGGATTCTTGGGTGACCCTGTCCCCAGCAGCCAAGCATACTAGTCAGACCAACACTGGTCAGCTACTTCCTCTCATCCCAGTCAGGTACTGGATAGATGTACTCAGTTGAGGCGGCTTCCAGTGGCCAGATTGTCTCGTGCTTACCGTTGATGACCTGCATAACCAGGGTGGGAGTACTGTTCTGATTGGTGTACCCATCGAAATCCTGGAACCTGACGGGCCCGAAGACCGTCATCAAATCGGTCTCTTCCAAGGCCTCCCGGATGGCCTCAGGCTCGAAGGCCTCTGCCCTCTCCAGGACGTCCTTGATCACGTAGGCGGTAGAGTAGGCCTCGGCCCCGTGGTACTCGGTATAGGAACCGTACTTCTCATAGTACTGGTCAAAGTACTCCTGGGCCCCCGGGTAGCTCACCTGGGGGGACCAGAGGGTACCTGTCACCACGTACTCCGATGCCCCGGCTGCGTTCTCGACAAATTCCGGCAGGGCGAAACCCGCCGCCGCCCCCGCGAAGAGCTTGGGCGAAAGCTGCAGTTCCTTGGCCTGCTTCATCAACTGGGCGGCATCCATGACATAGGAGACCATATAGACGACATCGGGATCCTCTTCCTTGATGACCGATAGAATGGGCTTGAAGTCCAGGGCTCCTGATTCATACCCCTCTTTGAGCACGATCTCCACGCCGTTCTCCCCGGCCCATTCCTCAAAGGCCGCGGCAGTGCTTGTCCCGAAGTCACTGTGTTCGTAGAGGATGGCGGCACTGGTGGGCTCGACAACCTCCAGCAGGAAGCCGTTTAGGCCGGTGTTGTACATACTGGAAGGCGGGTTCAGACGAAACTCATATTCCCATCCCTGCTGGGTAATCTTATCTGCGGCGCCGGTGTCAGACAGGTATGGGATCCGGTACTTCTGGGCCGTCATCGCGATGGCGTAGGTGACGGTGCTACTGTACCCGCCGGCGATCATTGGATAGCCCTTGTTTGAAATGAAGTCCTCGACGATGGCCTGGGCTACCTCGGCCTTGCCCTGGGTGTCCTGGATGTCAAACCTCAACTCGTGCCCGTTGATGCCCCCGGCGGCGTTAATCTCTTCGAGGGCCATCAGGTAGGAGTTCTTTTTGATCTCACCAAAAGCGGCCTTGGACCCGGTCAGGGGCAGGGGGATACCGATTGTGATTGGTTCCTTGGTATCTCCCCCACCGGGATCCCCTCCATCGTCGGCCACGGGCTCATTGCCGCAGCCGAACCCCGCCAAGCTCGACACTACCAGCACTGCAACGAGCACGACTCCCCAAATCCTTCGCTTTTGAAACATACACAGATTACCTCCTCTTGGTAGATGGTGTTTACTTCATCTCCTCAACCCTGTCTTAAAGATACAGACTATTCTGGAATAAAGGAATATTGTGTGCGTAATGTTCTTAAAATTCATTATGTTCACAGAATATGGCGCCCTGAAGCAGGTATAACAGCCATTTGTGAAGAAATTATTGTGTTAACATGTCGTAATTCTCTCACGAACCTTCAGCACCGTTGGGAGGCACTTTCTGTGAGACCCCGTAGCGGTTTCTGGCGCATTCCCCTGACGATGGGTACCAAGGTCACCCTGACCGCTTTCTTCCTGGTTGGCCTGGCGGTACTCATAAGCGGAGTGGCCCTTATTCAGAACTTCTCTATGTCACTGGAGAGGGAGATGGGTAAGCGAGCTCTGGCCATAGCTGAGACCATTGCGCAGATGGAGAGCATACAGGACAATGTCTTTCAACCCGATGGCTGGCGAGTAATCCAACCCATTGCCGAGCGGGTGCGCCTGGCCACCAACGTTGACTACATCGTAATCCTTGATATGGAAGGCACACGCCTCTCTCACCCGTTACAGAGCCTGATCGGCACTGAGTTCTCAGGCGGAGACGAAGGGCCTTCCTTCTCAGAGCATCAGTACCTTTCGCGAGCCCAAGGTGTACGGGGGCCTTCAATCAGGGCCTTCGTGCCTTTAATGACCGACCAAGGGACAAGACAGGTTGGCGTGGTGGTGGTTGGAGTCCTGACACCAACGGCGGCGGAGGTCTTCTGGAGCATCCGCGGGCCCCTATACCTCTCTCTTATTGCAGGCTTTGGCGCTGGTTCAGCCGGGGCGCTGGTCCTGGTCAGGAGCATCAAGAAGAGCATGTTCGACATGGAACCAGAAGAGATTGCGCGGGTACTGGAAGAGAGAACCGCCGTCTTCCAGTCCATCGATGAGGCTGTCATTGCCGTTGATACTCAGGGGATCATCACCGTCTTCAACCCAGAGGCGCGTCGCATAATAGGAATTGAGTCCGATGTCATTGGGGTTCCTATCTGGGAAATTGTCGATGACTCCTACCTGCTTCAGACGGTTGAGACTGGGGATTCGCAGCTCAACCATGAGCGCATCCTGGGCGGTGTGGCGGTGATTGCCAACAGGATTCCCGTGAAAGTAGGGAGCAACATCGTGGGCGCGGTCTCAACGTTTCGTGAGAAGACCCGGGTGCAGCGTCTGGCAGAGGAACTGACAGGGGTCAAGAGATTCGTTGAGGCCTTGCGGGTGCAGAACCACGAACACATCAACAAACTGCACACAGTTGCGGGCCTGGTTGAGCTTAAGCGATATAGCGATGCCCTGGACTTCCTGTTCCAGGAGTACGAACAACAGAGCAGCCTGACAACCTTTCTGAGCGAAAACATCAAGGATTACAGTATCGCCGGGCTTCTTCTGGGTAAGCTCAGTCGGGCTCGAGAACTCCAGATTAACTTTGTCATTGATCCCGCCAGTAGGCTGCTGGCCCTGCCATCAAAGCTGGATGCCAGCGCAATGGTACTTATCATCGGCAACCTGCTGGAGAACGCCATGGAGGCCGTCAGCGAAAAGCCCCCGGAAGATCGGCGGGTGTCCCTGAGCATGCTCCAGTCCAATCGCCAACTCCACATCACCGTCTCAGACAGCGGTACCGGGATACCCCCCGGCACGGTGGATAGGATCTTTGACAGAGGGTTTAGCACCAAGTCCGCCACGGGACGCGGCATCGGCCTCTACCTGGTTCAGCAGTATGTTGAATTGGCCGGTGGACGCCTGCAGATCGAGTCTTCCCCGGAATCGGGCAGTATCTTCAGGGTCTCCTTCCTCATGGGGCCTGGGCCTAACCAGGGCTTCGCTGAGGGTGGGCAGGAGCCCCAGGGCGAGGATGGGGAGTGAAGGGAATGAGAGGAGGATCAGATTGAGCGGACCAATAAAGACCCTGATCGTAGAAGATGACCCGATGGTCATGGACATCAACCGCAAATACGTGGAACGTGTTGAGGGATTCTCCGTAGTGGGAACCGCGGCCAGCGCCAAAGAGGCCGTCAGGCTTACGGCAAGGCTCAAGCCGCAGTTGGTCGTCCTCGATGTCTATCTCCCCGAAGACGATGGAATAGCCGCCCTCAAGCAGATAAGGGACCTGGAGCTCCCGGTGGATGTGATCCTGGTTACGGCTGCCAGGGACGCCCAGATTGTCAAAGACGCCTTTCGCCTGGGAGCAGTGGACTACATTGTCAAGCCCTTCAGGTTTGAACGACTTCGAGCCGCCCTGGGCAACTACAGGACAATGCATGACAGCCTTGAGCGCCTTGAGGAACTGGACCAGCGTGCCATAGACAGCATCAGGCACAGCGCCGGGGTTGGCCAGGAACTCCCCAAGGGTCTGCAGCGAGCCACCCTGAGGCAGATTGTCCTCCACATGGTCAAGAGCGGATGCCACCTCTCCGCTGAGGAGATCGCAGACGGAGTAGGGGTCTCCCGGGTGACGGCCAATCGATATCTTAAATACCTGCACGAGACAAACCAGGTGGAGCTCGAGCTTGAGCGGGGCCCGGTGGGTCGGCCGCTGAACCGTTATCGGGCAAACACCAGGTGATCCCCTTTGCCGATGCGATCTAGGTACCAAAGCTTGGGTGTCAGTGTCCCCGTCAATGCTGTCACCGTCAGTCAGGGAGGCCACAGATGAGAAGCCAGCAGACATCGCCAGCGGCAATATCACTGAGGAGACTCGCGGCCTTTATTATCACCATGGCTCTAATCTTCTTCACTGCAGTAGGCTGCGGCGCCAGGGCCGCTGACCACGAACAGATTGACCCAGAACAGCGGATAGTGGTGAAGTTCAGCCACGTGGTGGCTGAGAACACCCCCAAGGGCAGGGCCGCCAAACGCTTCGCCTGGCTCGTTCAGGAGAGAACGGCAGGAAGGGTCGAGGTCCAGGTCTACGCCAACTCCACCCTGTTCAAAGACGGTGAGGAGGTGGCTGCCCTACGGGAGAACAAGGTCCAGTTCATCGCGCCGGCCATTGCGAAGATGGCAGACGCCTTCCCCCAACTGCACTTCTTTCAGCTGCCCTTCATCTTTGAGAACAGTGATCAGGTTCATGACCTGATAGATAGCGATGCCGGACAACACCTGATGGAGGCAACCGGCGATGAAGACCTTCTGGCCCTGTCAATGTGGGACAACGGCTTCAAGCAGTTCACCTCAAATATGCCCCTTCAGGCCCTGGAGGACTTTCGAGGGGCAACCTTCAGGATCATGCCCAGCGCGGTCCTGCGCGCCCAGTTTGAGCGGCTTGGCGCGGGATACCTGGAGCTTCCATTCAGTGAGGTCTACGGAGCCATGGAGGCAAAGCGGGTTGATGGGGGCGAGAACACCTTCTCTAATATCTATACCAAGGGCTTTTACCGGGTCCAGGAACACCTGACAGTGAGCAATCATGGGTACCTGGGATACGTGGTTCTCACCAATCGCGAGTTCTGGGAGGGCCTGCCGGCGGACATCCGTGCCATCCTCGCCACTACCCTGGCGGAGGTCTCTGCCTGGGAACAGGAACAGGCTGTCATGCAGAACCAGGAGGCCTATCTGCAGCTGCGAAACCTTAACCAGTGTGAGATCTATGAGCTTCCTGCCAGCGAACGGGAGCGCTGGCAGCGGTTCCTGCAGCCCCTGTACCAGAGCTTTCGCGACGATGTCGGTGCCGAACTCTTTGATGAACTGCTGGCCATCACCGAAGGCGGTGGGTAGCGGTCTTCCCTCAAAAGCGCTATTGAGCTGGAGACAGAAGACTTGTGGTACAGTAAGGATAGTACCTCCAAGCAGGTCGTCATCATAGTCTGACGAGGGAAGACACTCTCGTCGTCGAAGGGCACCTCACAGGGGCCCAGCATTACGCCAATGTAGGGCCAGGCGTCGATATCCACAGGCTTCACACAGACCGGGAAGGCCAGGGCGTTCTTGATTGGCGCAAAGATCACATCGTAATAAGAATGTCATATATCTGGCGTACCGCCGGCGTGGCCTATGACAGCGTAGGGTTTGTCAGCCAAGGGGAAGCTAAAGTCTGGGGCATTGTGCTGTCCCAAGAAAGAGATGCTCGTCTGACTTGACGATCTCGCCGTAGATGGCTTAGAAATCGTGGCCTGACCGCCTCTGCACAGAATCCCGTTTTGTACTACACTTATAGTTGCTCGCTGCGGTCAATTTGGGGCGAGGGTCTCCCCCATCTTTATTCTGCCGGTCAGGGTCTTCGGCCCCCACAGGGCAATGACCACAGCGGCTGCAACAACGCTCCAGAGGGTTTCATAGTACTCCAACCCAGCCGGTAGGGCCAGGAACTCCCCCGTGAAGTTGATCATGAAGTGGTACAGCACTGCCGAGAGAGTGCTTCGTCTGGTATTGTTATAGATCCAAGTCATCAGGATTGAAGACGCCAGAATGCCAATGGAGAAGTTCAGCCAGAAGGAGAAAGTGCCAACTTTGTCATGCTGATAGGTGCCCTCGATGAAGAACAGTGGCAAATGCCACAGGCCCCAAAACACCCCCAGCACCAGGCTGGCTACAAGGGCGTTGTACTTGGCCTGCAGGCGGTCCAACACATATCCCCGCCACCCCAGTTCTTCAGGGAGCGGCCCTGCCACCAGGATATAGATGCCGAAGGGCAGGATCGTCAGGGGATGGGCCAGGAATTTAAGGAGCGTCTCAAAGGAGGGGGTACTCCCGCCCAGCAGAACATGGGTCAGGATAGCGAGGGCGGCGAAGAGTGGCGATGAGAGCAGGACTACTCCATACCATTTGGCACTGATACGCCTGAAGTCCACCAGCCGGGTCCAGAAGTCGCGCCAACCCTCACGGCCCTTGGTAAGGTAGAGCAGCATGCAATCTACGGCCACCGGGATCAGGAGTCCCAGGGCAAGCAGAATAACCGTCAGGGGCGACGCAAAGCCCTGACCCGAAAGGACTGCGGGAATCCAGAAGAGCCAAGTTAGTCCAAAGACCAGCGCAAAGAAGAACCAGGGGCTGGACACTGACAACCCCCTCTTCATGATCATGCCTCTGCCTCTTTCGTCAGTCTGTTGCCCGCCAACCCCTTGCGTGGGTTCTGATGATTACTACTCATAGCGATCTCCTCTCGTACTACGTACTTTAGATTGGGCGACCTGACCAACTACCCGTCAGGTCGCCCCGTGGGGTCACCTATGCAGGGCTGTAGCGATTAACTGCATTGCCTTGTCTTCCTTTGCCCTGCTGTCCTCAACCAGTCTGATGATCTCCGCCAGAACCGGCTTATCCACTGCCGCATTCTCAGGCGGAGGGAAGGGTGCCAGGTCCGTCAGACGCCTGAAGTTGTCGGCAACCTGCCTGTAGAGGGATACGGCCTCATCTGCTATGGTTAACTCCCTGGATCCGGCCTTGACCGACTCAAGGTAGCGGGCAATGGCCCTCTTGGCATCAGCGTAGACTATGAGATTGTAGGACAGTCCAAAGTTCACAGACCCTTGCTTCAGGTAGCTTAGAAGGTTATCATAGGCCTTCCTGCCGCTGGCGTAGGCCGGGTTCTGGTGAAACTCCTTGTTCCACTCCGCTGCCCCAAACTCGAGGGAGTTCCGGTAGACCTTCTCTGGATCAACAGGAACCCGTCCATGGAAGATCTGATAGAAGAGAACAGGTACCTCAGACTTACCCAAATTGCTGTAGAGGAGAGGATCCGCCTCTTCGCCGGGATTGTGACTTTCGATGAAGAACACCCCGTCCTCGTCGTCATAGCCCGTTATCAAGCCAAACTCCAGTAGCGGGGTTGGCGCCCAGAGGACAACCCCTACCCCCCTGTCGATGGACCCCTTGATCCGCCGGATTGCTGTCTCTCGAACCCTGTTGAAGGTGTTGTAGGTTGGGTCATTGAAGACCTGAAATGCTTCGGAGTAAACCCCAACCCTGTCCATCATCGTGAGGTGCTCGTCGGGCCAGTCGTAGACAGTTACCGAACTCGGGCACGCCTCGCGGTGCATGATGAAGTGGAAGGCCATGCCCGTCATCCCCATCAGCTCGTAGATCTCGTCCTGCCACCAACCGGCAGCACTGAGCACTCCCGCCACGCTCGCGATGTAGCTGGTCCAGCTCTTCCCTATCTCGATATTAAGGACCTTGTGTGACATGGCCAACATCATCCTCTCAGATGCTCAAATCGTCTAGTCGATACGGTTTCACAGAGCTCTGTACCTACATCCTACCTGAGGGAGTACGACACAAGATGTCCTTGATACAGCACTGCAACAATTCGTCAAGGCAGTCTGCTTTCCTGCCTTCACAGCAGTCTCTGGAGCTGAGTCATCAAGGGGAGATCTTCCACGGCTTGCAGGACTCTACTATACGGCGTCGAACGACTTACACCTGACCCTTTGCTGTTTGGAGGTTCCCCGACAGTTGTACGCTAGCTGTCACAGAAACCTCCCTCCCTTCGGGGAGAAAGAACGAAAGGAGGCAGGCCGTTTCCTCCCCGGACTGAAGTCCGGGGTTTCCACGGCCACGTTTCTATGACAAGATTGGATCGACTCGAACGACAGATAGAGTTCATACTTGAGATTGACAAGCTTAAGACCATCTTTCGCCAGAGCTTTCTGACCAATGGCAGTCGACACGAGAATGATGCCGAGCACTCCTGGCATCTGGCTATGATGATCCTGTTGTTGTCTGAGCACGCAAATGACCAGAACATTGATGCGGCGCGGGCAATGAAGATGGTGCTGATACACGACATCGTGGAGATCGATGCCGGCGATACCTTTGCCTATGACGAAGAGGGACACCGCGACAAAGAAGAGCGAGAAAGGGCAGCCGCCAAGAGGTTATTCGGGCTTCTCCCCGAAGACCAGGGGCAAGAACTGCAGCGACTGTGGGAGGAATATGAGGAACAGAAGACCCCTGAGGCCAGGTTTGCCGGCGCTTTAGACCGTATGCAGCCCATCCTGCAGAACTACTTCTGCCAAGGGAGGTCATGGAAACAGCATCAAATACGCAGAGAGCAGGTGGTTGAGCGCAACCAGCGCATGAGGGAAGGCTCGGAGACGCTGTGGCGTTTTACAGAGAAGTTGATTGACGACGCGGTTGACAAGGGCTACCTGCGCCCTTAGCGCAACAAGCATCCTGCCCCTGCCCTGTTCCTGAGCCCAAAGCCAAGCCCGGAGCCAGCGGTAGCGGTGACTTGGTCAGGTCAGGTTTGACAAAGCAACAAGGGCGATGTCTTCGATAAGCTCCACCGCTTCTCTTGTTACCTAGTGTCTAATCGATTAAGCTATGTTAATTCCTGCCAGCGCCAGTGTTGTCGGCGATGCGGTTAAGTAAACCTGCAATCAGGCCGGGCAGGACCTTGTCTTCGCCCTTGATCCTCTCTGCAAGGCGGGCAGCAGCCAGAGGGAGCTGCCAGGCCTCCACGGCATTTCGGTCCAGTGGACGCAGCTCAGAGTATCTCTTCAGATAGCTCCGCTCCACCTGCTGCACGATGATGCGCATAACGACGTGTTTGGGTCCGCGGAACTGAAGCGGGGCCAGGCGGTGGATTAGAACTGTTCGGGCCACATCAACGACTGGGTCTGCATTCAGGCAGCCTGGCCAGTCGATCACCACCGGCCCTCTGGGCGAGAGCAGGACGTTTTCGGCATGAAAGTCCGCGTGACACAGGCGGGGCTTGTTGTCGTCTGACAGTTGGTTAAGGAAGGCCAAGACAGTATCTATAACCTGAGGCGGCAGAACGGCGCTTTCCGAAATCCGCTTGGCCAGCCCTTCGCGAATATCAGGGGTGGGGATCTCGGGCACCTGCTGCTGCTGATGAATGGTCGCATGGAGCTCCGCCAGCAAGCGCCCCACCTGCGCCAATCGCCATGGGACGCGTCCCAACGCATCAGCAAGGCTGGTTCCCCGGACTCGCTCGAAGATGATGCCAGGCCGCCCACCAATCTCAGTGCGCTCAAAGGCCTCCGGTACCGGCAGTCCGGTCTGGAACACAGCGTGAGACCTGGCAAGCTCTGTGTCGGCAACAGCCGCTGGAGTACCCGCCCAATATAGTTTCACAACCCGGTCATCTCCCAGGGCAAAGACGTCTGCCCTGGCTCCACGGCCAATATGTCTCCCTAGTTCCATGGCCTTCTCCTTTTGTCTATGCTTCGGCTACGCCAACTAGTTCTGTCACTTGCCCCGATATCCTGCCCGTGTTTGTACCAATCGGGATTGGGCGGCCCACGTACATTAGTAAGACAATCTAGGGCAAGTAAGACTAAAGACCACTATATAAGATTCAGTCCCTCTAATCTTGCTCCACCGGTATCAGGGTGTTAATATAGAAGCAGCTCCATTCTCCTAGACTTTGTTGGGCTAGAAGGGGTTACCCCCTCCGAGCCACTTTGACCGCCTGCGGGTCAACATCTTCGCACCTTGGCCAACTTTACCATGGATATCGTAAGGCCCAAGGAGCGCGCAACTGTGGAGAGTATCAACGGAATGATCTCCTCTACTACTTCTTCGCAAGGCACGAAGACAGGTTAGAGACAGAGGCGGGTCAATCAGCCCGGCCAGAAGCGGCGGGGTAGGCGAAGAAAGCAACGTGTAACGGCTGGGATAATTCGAGGGATCATGCTAAGGGAGGTCGACTATGAAGATCACACTGACCAGCGTATTTGTGGACGACCAGGACAAGGCCCTCAGGTTCTATACCGAGGTTCTGGGCTTTATTAAGAAGACAGATACGCCGGTTGGGAAATACAGATGGCTAACGGTTGTCTCACCCGAGGGTCCAAGCGATGTTGAGCTGCTTCTTGAGCCAAACGCACACCCTGCTGCCAAGTCATATCAAGAGGCTATCTTTGCTGATGGGATATGCTGTACCTCCTTTACTGTCGACGACATTCAAAGCGAGTGTGAGAGGCTCAAGAAGCTGGGTGTGGTGTTCAGCATGGAGCCAACAAGAACAGGATCGGTAACCATCGCTGTGTTTGATGACACCTGCGGCAACTTCATACAGCTAGTGCAACCTGGTGGCTAGTCCCTTCTTACCATCTCAATGCACTCCACAGGACAGACATCCACACAGAGGCCGCAGCCATAGCACTGATCCCTGTCAACGCTGAGTTCACCGTCAGTTAGCTGGCGAGCGCCAAAATTGCAAACTTCTACGCAGGCTCCGCAGTTGGTGCACTCATCCATGTCTGTGAGTTCAATGAAACTGCCCTTGTCGCAAGCTTCGCCTCCCTGCTTGGTAAAGTACCAGCAGCAGCAGTCACAGCAGAAACAGATGCCCTCTACTGCCGATGTGTTGTCCATGTCCCGAAAGGGCCTGGGGACAAGGTACTTGGTCTCCGCTTCCCCGAGAATCTCTGTAACCTCGGCCCTTGTAATTTCCCGGTGACCTGATCCATCTGCCGCTGTCTCGCTGCGAAACTGCAGGCAAACATCTATTCTGGAACGATCGCAGCCGTCCTTACCCTCCCTGCAACCGCAGTTGGACACCCAAAAACGGTCATGCTCATCAACCAGTTCTCTGGCTTCATCCAGGGTACAGACATAGTGCTGGGCCAGCGTCTCTTCTGCCATTTGGAGTCCTCCTTGAGTGTTCATATCTGTGCGCTTGACTGTAATAGGACTTCTCCCATAGCTAGAGGACTTCCTGCGACGATTCTAACAGATTAGGCAAAGACGCTTTGGTCCTAGCAGAGATCGTCCACACGGTCAGCAGGAATGCCGGCGCCACCAGGGAAATACTGTGTTATCAAGTGCTCAGGGGGTATGACGAGTGTCTGACAGGGAAAAGCGAACTCCCACCGGAATGACCGCCTTCACTATCGTCTGGGCTGGCCAGCTTATTTCCTTCCTGGGTAGCGGCATGACGGGCTTCGCCCTCACCTTCTGGGCGTTTAAGGTCACAGGACAGGCAACGGCCCTGGCTCTTGTGGCCTTCTTCTCCTTTGGTCCCACCATCCTGCTAAGCCCCTTGGCCGGCGCCCTGGTGGACCGCTGGAACCGCAAGCTCGTAATGATGCTCAGTGACCTGGCCGCTGGACTGGCGACGATAGCCATCCTCATTCTGTATGCAACTGGCCAACTTGAGATCTGGCATCTGTACATTGCGGGCGCCTTTAGCGGAGTGTTTCATGCCTTCCAGTTCCCCGCCTATTCGGCGGCAGTAACATTGATGATACCGAAACAGCACTACGCCCGCGCTAGTGGGATGCTCTCCCTGGCCCAGTCGGCTTCTGGGATCCTTGCGCCGGTACTAGCTGGCATTCTCCTGGAGACCCTGGGGATCGCCGGGATTATGGCCATAGATGTAGTAACCTTTACTGTCGCTCTAGCGACCCTGCTCTTTGTACACGTTCCCCAGCCTCAAACAACCGCTGCCGGGGTGGCGGGACAGGGCAGCATCTGGAAGGAGTCTGGTTACGGCTTCCGCTACATACTGGAGCGTCCTAGCCTACTGGGGCTGCAGTTGGTGTTCTTTGTGACTAACCTTACCAGCGGATTAGGGAACATGGTTTTTGTGCCCATGGTCCTGGCCCGAACAGGAAACAACGCCCTGATCCTTGGGAGTGTTCAGTCAGCCGGTGGTGTCGGTGGTGTTATCGGGGGGCTCCTTCTCAGCATCTGGGGCGGGCCGCGACGGAAGGTTCTTGGGATCCTCTTGGGGATGGCGTTTGGCAGCCTGTTTTGGCAGGTCTTCATGGGGCTCGGTCATACTGTCTTCATCTGGGCCTCTGCGGCGTTTATGGGTATGCTCATCTTTCCGATTATCAACGGCTCCAATCAGGCCATCTGGCAGGCCAAGGTAGCCCCTGATGTACAGGGGAGGGTCTTTGCGGTTCGCCGCCTCATCGCCCAGATTAGTGTGCCCTTGGCCATGCTTGTCTCAGGTCCCCTTGCGGACCGGGTCTTTGAGCCCGCCATGCAGTCGGGAGGTATTCTGGCCGCCACCTTCGGCCCTCTGGTTGGCACGGGCCCAGGAAGCGGTATGGCGGTCATGCTTGTCCTCAGCGGGCTTCTGGGCATTGGTAGCGCGCTGGCCGGTTACACCTTCCGAGCTGTGCGCGAGGCGGAGGACATCCTGCCTGATCACGACGCCGGCTCCGCGGTCGCGCCCGAGGCATCCCCGGAGACCGTCCCGGCACCCAGGTGATTCATCCCTCCCCCGGAGGGGTACCCCCCTGACCCGAAGCATAGAGAGAGGGGAGGACCTTGGCCCTCCCCCACTCGATAGGTGTATTGGCCATTGCGCCCTAAGGCATCAGGAGACGCCCCTTGGGGTTGTAGATGAACTCCAGGGTAATGCCAGCCTCATCCAGGGCCGCCACCCGGAGCAAGGCGTAGCCTTCACCGATGTGGTCGCGCAGGGCGTAGACCTGCCCTACCTCCACCGGGCCCGCCGATGGATTGTAGCCGGTTTCGGGAGCGTAATCTCCATACTCCAGGTCCCCTTCGCCGTTCTTAAGCCAGACAATGCCGCCCATCAGCTCAGGGTCTACCGTCAGGACAGGCATGCTATCTGTGTCTATGCTGTAGTAGATGTCAAAGAAGGAGTCTACATGGTATCCGCCATCGGAGCCATCGGGCCCTTGCTCTGCTCCTTCAGCCTCTTCCTCGAGGTTAGCCCCGTGGCCCACCGGTATCTGAATCACGCCCGAACCTACCCGCTGGCTTCCAGTATAACCAATGGGATTGTGGTTCTCATCTGTAAGGACAACCTTGAGGTAGTCAAGGTCAAACTCGCCATCAACCATAATCTCCAGGTAGACCGGGGTGCAGAGGGGAATTGGGGTTCCACCCACAAGCCTTATGCCAGCGCTTGTGACCTGGGACTCCCAGCCCTCTAGTCCAGTGACGGATACCGACTCGACAGTTGTCCCTTCAGGCCATCCATCCTGGTGGGCGTAGTAGATCTCAATGTCGTGGACGGGAGGGCCGTCGTTCCAGTAGGGCGTGAGCAGGTGAATTTTCATCCTGATAACCCCATCGCTGACCTCAAAGACGGAACTCACGCCCGTAACCTGTCCTGGAAGCTCTGGCGCCTCTTCGGGCTCCGAAGGGGGCGGCTCCTCTTCCCCAGGTTCGTCAGGTGGCGGTTCTGTTGGCGGCTGGCCCGGCGGAATCGGTTCCTCCAGGGCCTTGATGAAGAGCATCCAACTGAGGGCCGACTCTGTCTCTTTGGCCGCGCTCAACAGGCCCTGAGCCTCAAGGCCCGCCACCAGTTCCTGAAGGCCCTTGATGATGTTGTCCTTCTTGGCCAGGAGGATGTGGGGTGGGTCGCCCCGCTCCTGCTCCATCATGAGGTCCGCTATCTGCGCGAGGATGGCTCTGATCCTCTGAGAAAGAACCCCCGAGATGCCAAGGTTCCGGGCCAGGGTGTTCTGGAGAATGTCAACTGTGTGGCGCTTGGCCTCCTCCTCGGTGACAAAGGCCATCAGTTTCCACAACCGCTCCCAGATCCTGTCGACATCGTCCTGGCTGAGACCCAGGGCATGGCCGAAGGTGGCGGCCTGGTGGAGCCGTTCCAGGATGACCTTCTTCTTCTCCAGCAGAATTACCACCGGGTCGTCGGCCTGCTCTTCGGCGATGAGGTCCACAACAAGAGGGATGATATCCGCCAGGAGCAAGGCGGTGTCATACTTGTTGTCGTCGCCCGACCCCTTCCAGTCGGCGGTCAGGTCTTCCAGGCCCTTCAGAACTACCAGCTTCTGCTCCTCGGGGCCGTAGTCCTCTGTCTCGCCGTAGTCAAAAGCGCCCGTCCCCGTCCAGTTGTTGGGAACCGGCTGGCCCCTGGTGAGGGTCATCCGGAACCAGCACTGATAGGGGTCCCCCGGCGCCTTGAAGGCTGGTGACACCAGGGTGGCGGTGTTTCCGGCACCAGGCCAGTGGTTGGGGTTAATCCTCATGTTTCTGACTACCCACTCGTCACTCTCCCAGGTCATGTCCTTGTCAAAGTCCACCAGGAGGTTGAAGAAGAGGGCTTCGGCGTCGCTGTCGCTGTAGAGTAGGGGGTTCCTGTCCCTGACAGACACCTCAAACTCAACCCTGCAGGCAGCGCTGGGATATCTGCTGGTATCGTCGGGCAGGAACCTGACGAAACCGTCATCGAAGAAGTCGGCATTGATCTGCCGGGAGTCCTTTTCACCGTCGGCTCTTTCCCCTAGCCAGACCGTCCGGTAGTCCCGGTGATGGACGCCGTTGCTGGTTAGAAGAGATGGGAAGCCAAAGATGCCGGGCCAGTCAGGAGCATCGCCGAAGTCAGCCAGGGGCTTCTGGTCCCGGATCCGCACGGTGATGGTGGCCGTCTCCGCCCTGGAAAGGCTGGCCTGGGGCCGGAAGCGCCCGTCGGTACCGCCCACCATCAGCCCGGATATCTTGGCCTGGGCCACATAGGGAACGGCCCAGGATGACACGAGGTCGCCATCAACGTATTCGGCAACAACGGCCTGGGCCTCTGCCAGGGGTCTGGCCAGGGCCGCCGCCTCCAGGTCAGAGGCGCGGACAAGGACCGTGGCCGCCTGTTCGCGGGTGAAGGCGCTGTCCAGACCAAACTGCCCTGAACCAATCCCCCTCATCAGTCCCCGTAGATAGAGGGCACTGACGTAGGGGGCATAGGGGTTGCTAGAGTCAACGTCGGTGAAGAACTGCCGGTGACCGGTGTAGGCCTGCACGCCCCACCCCAGGGTCAGGTACTGCATTACCAGCCCCCGGTCGGCCGGGGCGTTGGGATCGTAGGAGGGCCCGCTGCCCTCTAGAGCATCCCTCTGGTAGAGGTCATCGAGGGCGCTGTAGGCCCAGTGACTGGCAAGGCCAGGGTTCTGATCTGCCAGAGAGACATCCCCGTCCGTGTCCTCGGCGGGTACCAGGAAGGCGTAGATGCCGCGGGCCGCCTGGCTAGTCCAGCGGCTGACATTGTCATCGTCAGAAGCCTGCTCTTCTACCCTCTGCCAGGAGGAGGGCTTCTCAAACCCATAGACGAACAGGCCTGCGCCCTCCTGAAGGTCAACCCTTGCCTCCGTCTCTAGCTTGGACCAGTCCGCGGCGATGGTTATAGGCCCGGTAAACTGCCCGTCACCAACAATGTCGATGCGGAAGACGGGGTCGGAGGCGCCGCCGGGCGTCACAAAGCTGTAACCCGGTGGGGCCTCTGGGTACCGGTTCAGAAGGCTGAGCCTGATCGAACAGGCCTCCGTCAGGGTGTCGGGAGGAACAGTAACGGTGAGGCCGGGAGTCGATGGCAGAGTCAGTTGGGCGCCCTCCACCGGACAGCCCTGGACCTCGGCGGTCTCCTGGGGCACAGGGCTCCTGGCCTCTTCAGCCCCCTGTCGGGCCCGTTCATAGATGCCGCCCGAACCAAAGATCCCTGCCAGGCGCCGGTTTACCTCGTCGAGCTTGGCCTGCTTCTTCTCGTGTTCAGTCCCCTCGCCGTTCTCGATCCTGTCAAAGGCATCGGCAAGGTAGTTACCCTTTTCATAGTTGTGGTTCTTTAGGACCGTTGCCCAGGTGTTAATCAGGCCCTTGACAAAGTCAATCTTGGACCTCTGCCGGGTCTGCCAGGCCTCGAGGTCTGCCCCGGCCAGTCCCTGGGGAGCGGTCTCGGCCTGCAGCCCTTGGAGCCACTCAAGGAGGAGCTTGATGAAGGTGTAGTAGGCCTCAACCTCCGTAGCCTCTGGGCCAGTGCAGGCCCGGTAAGCAACTGCGCTGTCCCCCCAGTCGCTGGGCTGGCGATGATTGGATTCAAACTCGGGCCCGTCTGGCGCCTGGTAGTGAGCGTGAACCTTCTCATGTACCAACATTCGAGCCAGATCCGCCGCTAGTCTCCAGGTATCGAGTTCACTTGCTGCCTCCGCGGGAGCCGCCAGGAGATCGGCGCGGACTGTGATTGCTCCCCGGCTATTGGTGGTGGCCCGTGATCTCTGATCCGGGTCTGCAAGAATGCGTCCGTTATCAAGCCAGTCCTGAACGTCATCGGCCCAGTCGTCGTCACCGGTGGTCCTCAGGTGTTGAACAGCAGCTCTGATCCGTGCGGTCTCGTGGTCCTGAAGGGCTCTTGGGGCGGCGATGGCTTGAACGGGAGCTAGAAGTAGTGAGAGGAGTAAGACAACGGCTACGGTCCTGTGGACAGCCCTTCTCATGGTCGGTGGTCTCGGCACTGCAGGTCACCTCCAAAGGCTTTGAAACATGCGGTTGTCATTGGAGTTAACCTACTTCAAGGCCGCAACCAACTCCTTTGGCGAATTCTAGTATGTTTCAAGAGGTTTTGTCGACTGATGGCGCCGCGTCGCCGAGGCGGTTTGCCCTGGCAGTTACCTGTCGCGCGGCAGGACTCAGGAGGCAGCCACAGAAGGAGTACTCTGTATCAGGAATGAGGTGTTGACATGCGCAAGATTGACCGCCTGGCGGGCATCCTTATGATCCTCAAGAACAGGGGAAAGTCCACCGCCGCCCAACTAGCTGCCACCTATGAGGTCTCGCGGCGCACCATTTACCGTGATATCCAGTCCCTGTCGGAACTGGGGGTTCCCGTAGTGGCGGAGCCGGGGGTTGCCGGCGGTTACAGCCTCATGGATGGCTACAACTTTCAGGCGGTAGCCCTGGCAGCCAACGAGGCTGAGGCCCTCTATCTGGGCGCTGGCTTTATTGCCAGTCAGGAGGGGTTTCCCCTGGCCGGGGCGGCCCAGGGGGCCATGGACAAGCTGGGGGTCTTTCTTCCCGGGGACTCTCGCCGTGCCGCCGAGGCGGTCCAGAACAAGATTAGCTTCGAGAGGTCGACAGAACAGGGTGGAGAACCCTCCGCCAGGCGAGCAGCCCTTCTCAGCCAGCTGAAGTCCGCCCTGGACCAGCGCCGGGTGGTGGAGTTGGAGTACGAGCCCATCAAGGATGGTGTTGTCACCCACCGACAGGTGGAATCCCATAATCTCCTCTACGACAATGAGGCATGGTATCTGGTGGGCCGCTGTCGCCTGCGAGGGGCGTCCCGGCAGTTTCGGTTGAGCCGCGTACGCCGTCTGAAGGTGCTGGATGACTCCTTTGCCGCTCCCGATGACCCGGGTGAACCCCGGGCTGACAGGCCTAGTTCTTCCCAAGCCAGTGAGGAAGCGGCGAGGGTGCGGGTGAGAAGGGACACCCCCCTAGCTCGACATATCGAGGAAAGCCCCAGATATGGACCGCTGGTCTGCGATTCCGATGACACCTGGATCCACCTCAGTTTCCCCTCAGAGAGCTACTCCCGTGAATACCTGATACGGATCCTCCTGGGCTTCGGCGACAGCGCCGAGATCCTGTGGCCAGACTCCCTCCGCCGTGATTTCGCCCGCCGGTTAGCGAGGATAGCCGCCCTCTACCCTAACTGCCACAGAGACTGAGATCACCAACCAGACCTTCTCATCCAGGACAATTCCCAGCACAATAAAAAACCTCCCCAGGGGGAGGTAGCTTCCAATTGGCAATACATTCTCTCTTGACACCCCAGCAATCCATGGGGTACGATAAGGGGTGTATCTGACTTCCAGTTTGGGCAGATGCTTCCATAATTATTATATCAGAAGGGGAGCGCAGATGTCAAGGAGATGGAGTGATAATTCATGAAAAAGGGCCACAGACTCATTGATCTACTGCTATTAGCCTACCAATGCTGCCCCAGGTGGGCCCTGCTGTACCTGGGAATTATGGCTGCCGTTGGTCTTACCGTACCGGCCTTTATTGAGCTGCAGAAGCGGATCATCGACCAGGCTGCCCTCTACTCTGGCTCCCCTGGAGTCGGCATGGGCCTCTTCCTGCCCCTGCTCCTGGGGTACCTGGTCTTCTCCTACCTGAACGCCGTCGGAGCCCAGGTAGCTGCCACCATCAAGATCCACATCATGCACCGCCTGGAGGAAAGGGTTGTAGGGCAGTACCTGCGCCACTCGGCGCGGCTGGCCTTCCCGGCCTTCGAAGACAGCGAAACCCTGGATGTCCTGATGCGACTTTCCGCCAAACAGAATGAGATCCACTCCAAGGCCGTCACTTTCATCCCCAGCGTCCTCCGGTACCTGATAGAGCTGGGAGGGATACTCTACTTTGTGGCCGCATCGGGGGTATGGTGGGCCTTCCCCCTGGCCGTGACCATATCCCTCCCCTCCTTCTACTTCAACAAGCGCAGGACAGTGCTGGCGCGGCAGGTCTGGAACAGGGATAGCTTTGACATCCGTTACGCCGATTACCTGAATGAGACCCTCCTCAACCGCGAAGCAGCCAAGGAGCGGCGCTTCTTCGGTTTTCACCAGTACCTCAGCGGCCTCTGGCAGAGCCGGTTCCAGGCCTACAACGAGAACAAGATCAGGACCTTTGTCAAGTCCTCGGTGGCAACGGGCATTGCGATGTGCTTTTCAATGTCAACAATCCTGGTGATAGGGATTGCCCTTCTAGAACCACTGACAGCGGGGGTAATCACCATGGGCCTGTACACCTCGGTGCTGGTGGCGGTCTCAAGCAACATGAACATGGCCGTGTCTGCCATCATCCGCGAGTACTCAAACCTGGTTGAGATGGAGCAGTTCCTGGTTGACCGCCGCCACCTTGACGAGGTGGAGAAGATCGACATCAAGCCGATGCAGGCCGGGACCCATGGGAAACTTGAGTTCGAGAGCATTGTCTTCGATGACGTCTGGTTTGCCTACCCAGGCACCGACCGCTATATCCTGAAGGGAGTGTCCCTGGAGATGAAGCGGGGCGAGAACCACGCCTTGATCGGGGTCAATGGCGCCGGGAAGACCACCATCACTAAGCTGATGTTGGGGCTCTATGCCCCCACTAAAGGCGTCATCTATCTCAACGGGAGGGACCTGGACTCTTACCCCTACAGCGAAATCCGCTCCCTCTTCGCCCTGACCCAGCAGGATTTCGCCCGCTACAAAGACAGCCTGGGGGTAAACATCGGCCTCTACGAGCTGGAACAGCTGGACCGGGCCCGGCTCCAGGAGACCCTGGCAAGGTGCGAGACCGCTGACATCCTCGACAGGTGCCGGGGGGACTATGGGACGCTGCTTACCCCCGAGTTCAGCGGCGGCCTTACGCTGTCTGGCGGCCAGTGGCAGAAGGTCTCCATCTCCCGGGCCTTCTACTCAGACCGGGATTTCGTAATTCTCGACGAGCCCACGGCGGCCCTGGACCCCCAGGCCGAGGTCAGGTTTTATGCGACCTACCGGCGGATAATGGCGGGGTGCACCTGCCTCTTCATCACCCACCGGCTGGGCTCCACCTTTCTCTTTGATAGCTGCTTCGTGCTATCCGACGGACAGATTGCCGAAAGAGGTACCCATCACCAGCTGGTGGCAGCGGGGGGCATCTACCGCGACCTCTATGAGCGGCAGAGGGAATGGTATGACGCCGGCGCTGGTGGCCAGGGAGTCAACCCCGGTAGCCCCTCCAGCCCGAGATCTTCATCCAGAAAGGAAGCCTGATAATGAAGACTCTTGGTCACCTTTACACACACATCTTCTCCCGGTCAAAGGTCTTTGCCCTGCTCCTGGTGTTATCCAGTTCCGTCTACGCCCTCTTCGTCATACCCATGTGGCTACAGAAGGGGTACCTTGAAGATGTCGCCGCCTACCTGGCCGGGAACACCGGCCTCGCCGCCCTGCTGATGTCACTGGTTGTCTTGTACCTGGCCCGCAGTCTCACCGGGGGTTTCCTGGTTCCCTTTGGCCACGCCAAAGACCTCTACTACGAGTATGCCATTACCAGGAACGTCTTCCTGTCCCAGCACCGGGTGAACAACGAGATCCTCCTGGATTACTACGAGGCAGCCCGGGTCTTCAACCTGATGGAGAGGGCAAGGACCGCCCTGACCTCAGGGGCCCTGCGGGAGACGGTGAACACCATCGGTTCCATTCTCACCCTGACCCTGTCCCTGACGGCCATGATCTCAGCCCTCTACCTTCTGGGGCCGTTGTTTGCCCTGATCTCAACGGTCTCCATCATTCCCATCTTCGTGGAACAGCTGGTCTTTGCCGATCGGTTCTTTCAGCTCCGCAAGACCATCGTAGAGAAGCGGCGGCGTCAGGACCAGTGCGTCAAGCACATAGTGGGCAGGGAGTACGCCCTTGAGACCAGGGTCTCCGGGGCCTCAGAGTACTTCCAGCAGCAATGGGAGGCCTACCGGCAGGAGATCGCCGGGGCCGAGATGAAGCTCCACCGGAGTAAGCTGGGCTTCGACCTCCTGCTCAATCTGGTGAAGTCGGTCTCCGTTGCCGCCGTCATTGCCCTGGGGGCCGTCTCCATGTCCCGGGGCCAGCTGTCCATCGGGGGCTTCAGCGCCGTTATCAGCATCCTGGCGGGGCTCCACGCCAGTACCGGCTACTTCATCAGCCAGATCAGCAGCATCTACGGCCAGTACAAGGAACTGAGGGAGGTCACAGCCTACTACGAGCTGGACCGTGATACCGGCTCATGCCAGTCCCTCCCCACCGCTGCTGCAATCAGCCTGGATCAGGTCTCTTACAGGTACCCCGGCAGGGAGTCCTTTGCCGTCAGGGACGTGAGCGCGCGGTTTGAACCCGGTGAAAGGGTCGCCATTCTGGGGGCCAACGGGGCCGGCAAGACCACCCTGGTCAACCTGATCCTGGGCCTTTACCATCCTACCAGCGGGGTGATCTCCTACGGCCAACAGGACATCGCCGCCGCCGACAAGTCAGCCCTCTACAGCAGGATGTCCGCCGTCTTCCAGGACTTTGGGGTTTACAAGCAAACCATCGCCGACAATGTCCGGTTCGGCGATCTGGAGGCAACTCCCACCGACGACGATATCTGTGGGGCCCTGACCCAGGCGGGCTTCAGCCTTGAGGAGTACGGTGACAGCGCCAACACCTTCATCGGCAAGGAATTCAACGGCGTTGAACTCTCCCGGGGCCAGGCCCAGAAGGTGGCCATTGCCCGCTGCTACTACAACCAGCGCGCCGACATCGTGGTGATCGACGAGCCCACGGCGGCCCTGGATCCCATCGCCGAAGAGAAGCTGTACAGGAGGTTCCTTGAACTGGCTGGCAAGAAGACGACCTTTATCATCTCCCACCGCCTGGGTTCAGTGAAGGTGGCAGACCGGATCCTTGTGATGGATTCAGCCACCATCGTTGAGGACGGCACCCATGAGGAACTCCTTAGGCAGGGCGGCATCTATGCCGAGATGTATCGCCAACAGGCAGGCCTCTACGATCGCTAGGTTGGGAGTCAGCGTGGTGATCGCGGAGATTAACAAGAACGGAAAGGCCGCGGCAGAGAGAATCAACCGCGAAATGGGCCGTGACACCGCTCTCTTTGTTCAGACCGATGTTGGAGACGGAGGTAGCGTCAAACGTCTGGCCAGAAGGGCTGCGCAACGCTTCGGTAAGGTCGACATTGTGCTCAACAACGCCACTGTCGCCCCATAGGGGCAGTGAGAGACATGCCATCCTTATACAAGATGAGTGTCGATGAATTTGAGAGTACCCTGAAGGACCACATCGTCTCAGTCCAGGCTGCCGGAGCCGGGTTTGCCGCCGCCATCGCCCTAGCCCCAGAGTTTCGAGGCCAGGAGATCGGCGTCAAACAGGCCCTGAATGCAGCCGGCATAGAGCTGGAACTTGGGTCCCCGCCCCTGGGCAAGCGCGAGCTAACCGACGAACAGGCTGAACAGGCGCTGGCACTGTGCGCCGAAGTTAGGACCACCCTGGCCGATCAGTACAGGGGCTGGCAGAAGCGGTCAGTCTTCGAACGCCAGTGGATGCTTCGTGACTTCAAGCGCCACAGGACCCACTGGAGCTAGAGAAGAACCTCACAGAGATCCAGAGCTGTCAAGACGCCGCCACGAAACTGGATGAGGCCCTTTCCTAACCCCCCGGGGGCAGCTAGTTCGCTGCCACGCCATGCCCAGGCTCACCATGTTCGGGCTCTCTTAGATGTTTGAGAAACAAGAGAAGCCCCCACACTGAGATGACCGCAAAGGCCGGGAACATTGCCATCTGGACAACAGCGACATCTACTTCCGCGCTGGTCATGCCGATGATCATCGCGGTAATGGCTGTAGCCATAGTGATTGCCTTGACGATGATGACGGGCGCCAACAGGTAGCCGAAGGGGCGCCGCCGGATCAACAGTACCCCGGCCAGGAAGGCAGTCGGCACAATGAATCCCAAGTCCATTGCCTGTATAACCAGGGTGGTGTAGTGCTCCAAAGCCTCTGGTGCTTTGCCCTGCATCAACGGATTCACGACCATGCCCAGCCACATCATTCCGATGGCCGTTCCCACAAAGATAAGAAAGCCGCCAATGAACCTCACAGGCAACCGCGCGTCGAAGCTCCCGCTGAGCTCTCTTAAATCAAATGATACCATTGCCAGGGTAAATGCAAAGAAGCTCGCCGACATGAGTACCACATTTGCCAGAAACAGCTCATTGTACATGGAGTAAAAGGCATAGGATGTATAGGTGTAGAGAAAGTACGCCAGGGTTCCGGTAAGAAGAAGTCTGCCTTTCAGCAAATCCCTCCTCGCGAGAACCAGAGAAAGCAGCAGAAGCGGTATCCCCATGAACAGGGTTACCCGGTCTTGGGCGATGGCCTGCGCTGCTATTGACACTGAATCATGCTGGTATAACCCCTTCCCGTGGATTGTCACCTCTTGCCCGTGGATCGAGACAAACTCGTGTTGGCCGTCACCCTGACTGGAGAATGCCCCTTGGATAGAAGCGATCAGCGACAATATGGCGATGATTGCTACAAGCACGGTGATTGCTGTCTTGTATTTCACTGTTACCCTCCCCGTTAATGGTCCCTAGTCGTTATGCGTTACATAAAGTATAGGTCAGAAGAGTGGGGATTTCCCCGCATGAATATGTAGTGTTAGAGGCAGAAGAATGTGGTTTGGGCTAAGCATTTCCTTGTCACTCGCCCTGAGATGCTCGCCAGCACGCAGACCTGTATGGAAGGGAACAAATCAAACCTTGACAATACGGTGTCAAGGTTCCTGTGCTACCATGGTTGCTGGAGGATACCTGATGAGCAGCAATGGGACAGCGAGGTGATACCCGGATGAGTGAGCATGCAAGTCTGACCAAATACGATGTGGCCAGGGCTATCGGCCACCACCGGCCTGAAACCAGGATTCGCAGCATTGTTGACAAGGGGACGTGGATCAAGCGGATCTTTATTGTGACCTTTGAGAACGGTCAAGAGGTTGTGATCAAGTTTCAGACCCACTCCCAGTGGGGCGACATAATCCACGAGGCCCAGGTCTGCGAGGCCTTCGCCGAACAGGGCCTGCCAGCGCCCAGGGTTCTGGCGGTGGACGTGTCCGGGGAGGTTGTACCCTTCCCCTTCATCATCGAGGAGCGCCTGGGGGGGACCCCCCTGGGGAAGTTGCTGCCCAAGGCTAGCCAGAAGCAGCGCCGCGCCATCTTCGCTGAGGTGGGCCGGGTCTACCGCCGCATTCACGCTGTGAAGAATGACAGGGCTGGCCTCTGGCACCCCGACGACTACTGCCAGACTCGCTACCCCGTTCATCCCTCCGACTACATGTACAGGGCAGAGATTGTTGAGGGTAGCGGCAAGGCTGCCCTTGAGAAGGGACTGATCTCTGCGTCGACCTACGAGGCCGCCGTCCAGATCTGGGCCGATAACCTGGACTATCTCAAGGCCCACCAGCCAGCCATGATCCACTGCAGCCCCTTCTGGTGGACCATCTACCTGGAACACCTGGAGGGAAGTGATACTCAGATCCGGAATGACAATAGCTGGCGCGTCTCCCGCCTGATGTCTCTTGGAGACGTTGTCTGGTGGGACCCCGGCTACGACCTGGCCATGCTCCGCCACCCGCCCTTCGGCTATGTGTCAGAAGTTGAATGGGACTCTTTCCTGGCAAGCTACGGCCGGGTCCCCGAGGAGCGGCGCCTGTGGTTGTACGGGATAATGCAGCGTCTCTGCGCGGTTATGGGTGTGTACATGGAACCGCAGGACTATCGCACCCAGTCCTGGGTTGACAAGGCCCTCAGGGACCTGCGCGAGGAGTTAGCGTCCTCGCCCTGGGCTTAAGAAGCATAGCGAAGCACCCAGGGAAACCTGGGTGCTTCGTTTTTCTGGCTTGCCTAGGACCCCTTCGGACTGCATACGTTGTAGGGTGCCTACCTCTACTCCGCCGCCGGTTCAGCGTCCTTCGCCAGGGCAAGGATCTCGTCAAGCACCTTGTCCCGACGGGCATTGATGGCATCGAAGTCCATGTTGGGAATGTAGTGGGTCTCCATCTCATCATGCACGGCCTTGGCCCTGGCAACAAAGGAGACCGCCTGGTCAAAGGCCTTTTTATACAACTCCCGCGCTGTGGCCATCTCATCGGCAAAGGGCGCTAGCTTGGCGTTGTCAACCCAGTCCCTGGTCTCAATCACCGTATCGCCTTCCTTGGGACTGTAGGCGTGGGGATCAGACCCATTGACAATGGCAATGGACAGGTCGGGAATGATCAGGTGATCCAGGCGCTCCGGGTCCAGGCTGCAGTGGAATGCCTCAATGCTGAAACCCTTGATCTCGGCCCTCTCCGCGATCCGCCGCACCATGGTGCTCCTCCCCGTGCCTGGCTGCCCCTTAAGGATGAAGCGCTTGGAAAGGTGGCCCACAAGGGTCTCAAGGTAATTGCGGGGGCCCTCGGGGGTGATCCCTGAGGCAAAGAGGCGCCTGACCCTGACCGGGCCGTTTCCGCGGCTGGCTCCGAAGACCCTGGCAAAGAGCCGCTCTGTGGCGGCGTTGGCCTTGTTGATGTCAAGGGCGCCGGTGTCCATCATGTAGGACTCCAGGCAGTCATTGAATCCTCTAGCGGCGGCCAGGTAGTCGTAGGCCCGGTTGAAGGACCGTGCAACCTCCCTGTTGGTGGCCAGGATCTCCCCCTTGTTACCCCGAAGCCCCTCCAGGTCCCAGTGGTCGCCAAGGTGCACAATCTCATCGACGGCCCCTGGATTCTTCGGGTCGACAATGTGGGGGGCGGTGCCATCAATCAACGCAACGTCAAGGGCTGGTATATAAACCCCGTCGATGGAACCATTGTCCGATGAGCAGTGGTGGAGCTCGACGTCATGGCCACGGTTAACAAGTTTATCAGCGATGGCCCGCATGAAGGTGGACTTACCAACCCCGGGGCCGCCCTTAATCACGAAGATCCTGTTGGCGCCGGGCCTCACAATGTGGTCGTAGAATGAGTGGAATCCATAGGCGGTGTTGCCGCCAGGGAAGAGCTTGCGAATCCTTCCCCTCTTTGCCATGTTGACTACCTCCTCAGGTTCAGTGGTTGCTGCCCTGCGCCTCTTGTTGTCTGTGGTGGGCAGGGCCTGGGCTGAGTCCTTAGACTACGTGCTTACTGCTGCTTCACGGAACTAAGCCAAGGACTAACTGAAACTAACCTGCTTTCATCATATTGGTCCCAAGACGCAAAGGTGTTTGTCCTAGTCGGCAATTCACCGCCTCTGTCAGGAAATCTGACACTTTTCCGCCCTGGCTACCATAGAGATGAGATAGGACGGAACACCCCGGACGGCCTGGAAGGAGGAGCCACAGTGGACCAAAAACTGGACCAAGGGCCCACTGTTGCCCTGTCCATCGGCGCCGTGGCAGAAGCCACCGGTATGAGCAAGCGACAGCTGCGTTACATCGACAAGATCGGCCTTGTGACCCCGGAGAGGTCTGATGGGAACCAGCGCCGATATTCCCTGTCGGACCTGGAGCGCCTGATGCAGATCAGGGCCCTGCGCGACAGCGGCTACAGCCTGCTCCAGGTCAGGCGGGTACTGGCTCGCCGCGCCGCCAGGAAGGAGCAACCCGGCGGGCCCAGTGCTGAAGCTAACGGCAGCCGCCAACCCCTGGCCGGACAGGGGGTGCCTGGTGTCCTTGACCGCTACCAGGACGCCAGGATCTACTTCAAGCGGGGCAAAAAGACCTAGAGAGCATGGCGAGGAGGCTTGGAAAGAAGGCTGCCGGAGGTGCAGGAGGTGGTGACTGGTGGTGGCCAAAGCATCTGGAGACCTTGGTAAGCTGGCCCAGGAAAAGGGCGTCGAGTTTGTGAGGCTGCAGTTTGTCGACATTCTGGGGATCGTGAAGAGCGTGGTCATTCCCGTAGAGCGCCTGGATCGAGCCCTGGAAGAAGGCGTCCGGTTTGACGGCTCCAGCATCCAGGGCTTTGTCAGGGTCGAGGAATCTGACATGTTCCTCGTGCCTGACCCCGCCACCTTTACCCTCTTTGACTGGCAGGAGATCCTGGCGCCACCGGGAAGGGATCGTGGGGCCACAGGGGGTATTCCCACCGCCCGGCTTATCTGCGATGTCTACCGGCCCGACTACACCCCCTTCGAGGGGTGCCCGCGCCTGACACTCAAGCGGGCCGTGGCAGAGGCAGCGGAGATGGACTTCTCCATGCAGGTTGGTCCCGAGATTGAGTTCTACCTCTTTGAGCGGGGCTCCGATGGCAAAGGGACGACCGAGACCAGGGACCAGGGCGCCTACCTGGACCTGTCGCCAGTGGATAGAGGCGAAGAGGCCCGACGGCACATGGCGGTAGTCCTAAAGCGCCTGGGCCTCACCATTGAAGCGTCACACCACGAGAACTCCCCCGGGCAGCATGAGATCGGCCTGCGCCATACTGACCCCGTTGTCATTGCTGATCGCATCGCCTCGGTCCGAATTATCATCCGCAGGGTGGCGGCCCAGTACGGGCTTCATGCCACCTTCATGCCAAAGCCGGTCTATGGTATCAATGGCTCTGGGCTCCACATCCACCAATCTCTGTACCGGGGAAAGCGCAACGCCTTCTTCAGGAGCGAAGCCCCCATGGGGCTAAGCCCCACCGCCCACCATTATGTTGGTGGGCTGATGGAGCATGCCCGGGCCCTGAGCCTTGTCACAAACCCCCTGGTCAACTCCTATAAACGCCTTGTGCCCGGTTACGAGGCCCCTGTCCACATCACCTGGTCTGCCCGGAATCGGAGCCCCTTGATCCGGGTTCCAGCGGCCGCCGGTGATGACAGCCGCATCGAGCTCCGTAGCCCTGATCCCGCCTGCAATCCCTACCTGGCCCTGGCGGCAATGCTCAAGGCCGGGCTTGACGGTGTCATCGCCAAGACAGCCCCTCCACCCCCCGTCAACCGGAATGTATATACCATGTCGGAGGCGGAGAGCCGCTCCCTCGGGATCCAGCCGCTGCCCAGGACCCTGCAGGAGGCCATCAACGAGATGAGACAGTCAGCCCTGATGCGAGAGGCCCTGGGAGACACAATCTTCAGTCAGTATCTGCAGGCCAAGCAGATTGAGTGGGAGCTATACCGGGACCAGGTCGACCACTGGGAGCTTGAGCAGTACCTTGATAAGTACTAGGAGCACTGGACCGTCAGCAGTCCCGCACCGATCTGGCGTACCGTCAGCAATCCCGCACCGATCTGGCGCACCGCAGAAATTCATCAGCTGCCAGCCGTCTTGGCCTCGTCAGACGGCTTAGATCCTGGCTGCATTGCCGTTCCGTAGAGTTCGAAGGGCCACGCCATAACGCCACCCTCCATGACCTTGACATTGGTCCAGCCATTGTCCGCCAATATCCGCGCCGCTTCGTAACCGCGGAGAGAGATCTTGCAGAAGCAGATGATCTCCTTGTCCTTGTCCTCAGGTAGCTCATAGAGCCGGTTGCGGAGGGCTCCCAGGGGTACCAGAAGTTCGCCCAGCCCAATGTGCATGGCCTCGTACTCATCGGGACCCCGGGCGTCAAGGAGCACCAAGTCCTCACCGTTGTCTAGCTTCTCCTTGACTTCGACTACAGAGATACCCGTCATCCACCCCTGGAGCTTGTTTTCCAGGACATGGGCAGTGACGATCAGGTTGTCTATGGCCGGTGAGTAGGGAGGGGCGTAGGGTAGGTCGGCATTGACCAGGTCATTGACGGTGAGCTTCCCCATGATTGCCACCGCGGCCTCGGCAATGCGCTTGCTGACATCACCCGGGCCGACGCACTGAAAGCCCAGAATCCGCCCTGTATCCCGTTGGGAAACCAGCTTGGTGACAAGGAGTTTTCCTCCCATGAAGCCAGGTTTGTCTGGACCAGCACAGGTTGCCGTCTCAATGTTCTCATACCCCAACCTTCTCGCGGCAGACTCTGAAAGGCCAGTAGACCCGGCGCCAAAGTCAAAGACCCTGCAGACGCCCGTCTGAATTGTCCCGGGGAAGGTTGCCCTGTTACCAACAACTGCGTTCCGGCCCGCAACCCTTCCCTGGAGGTTAGCCAGGTCTCCGAAGGGAGCGTGAACCTTCTTCCCGGTGATACGGTTGCTGCACTCAACGCAGTCACCGGCGGCATAGATATCGGGATCGGAGGTCTGCATGTACTCATCCACAGCAATCCCACCGGTCTCGCCGATTGTGAGGCCGGCGTCTCTGGCTATCTGGGTGTTAGGCCTTACCCCCACCGAAACCACGGCAAGCTCACAGTCAAGGACCCGTCCGCTCTTCAGTTTAACACCAGTGAGGGCGCCGTCCCGGCCCAGAAACTCGGTGACTGCGTCGTCGGTGATGACGTCGGCACCCTTGGTCTTAATGTGGTTTTCAGCAAGCTTCGCCATCTCCCAGTCCAGGAAAGGGAGGATCTGCGGCAGCAACTCGACAACGGTTATCTCGATGCCAGCTAACCGTAGCGCCTCGCAGGTCTCAATGCCAATGAGCCCGCCGCCAACGATTACGGCCCGCTTGACCGTCTTCTCGTCCCGAACCCTTCGCAGGAAGTCGGCGTCCTGCAGGGACTGAAGGGTTGTAATGCCATCGAGATCAACCCCGGTGATTGGAGGCACCAGCGGGGTTGACCCCGTGGCGATTATCAGCTTGTCATAGCCGATCTTGCTCTCTTGGCCGGTGTCCAGGTGTCGGCAGTGTACAGTGTGGTTGGCAGTGTCAATGGAGGTGGCTTCGGTCAGGGTCAGGGCCTTGATGGCCTTGGCCTTCATGAAAAAGTCTGGATCCCGGAGGACCCCAGTGGGCGTACAGATGAGTTGGTTGCGGTCGTCAAAGACTCCCCCTACATAGTAGGGGTATCCACAGGACGCCATTGACAAGGTCGCGTCCTTCTGGATGATAGTGATATCCGCCTGCTGATCCATTCTCCGCGCCCTGGCGGCGGCCTTTGGTCCCGCCGCTGAACCCCCGATAACAACGATCCTCTTCGCGATCCTCTTACTTGGTGTAGACATACCAATCCCCCTAAGTAGTCTGAATGAACCCTCACCATGAATCCTAGACGGTTTCGAGCATATGTTCAATTACACCAATGGGTGATATAGGGTGAGTATGGGACCTCTAGAGGTTCATTTTACCCGACCAGGAGGGTGTTGACAGGCCTTAACCGATAATGTATTCTTCCTGCGGAGGCTTGATGGGCCTCAGGAGAAGATAAGGAGCTAATTCTGTTAGGGGGTATTCTGGTGAGGGCAGCTAACATGTTGCGTACAGGCCTGTCAGTACTCTACGTAACCGCCGGTTTTATCAATATGACCTTTGCCATCCGTAATCCGGAGATCTACCGCGCCTGGGCCGACTCGGCGCTTCTCCCTTTCTACCGAGAGTTCATGTTGACGGTACCGACGAACCTTCTGATTGTCGCTCTACTTGCCGTGGCTTCCTTTGAGGTCATTATCGGGGCAATGCTGTTGACCTCAGGGGTGTATGTAAAGACCGCTGTGATTGGGGCAATGGCCTTTCACATCGCCATCCTTCCCTGGGGGCTTTGGAGCCTTCCCAACATCCTGTTTTTGTTCCCTCTATACTATCTACTGCGACAGGCGTTCCCCTCTAGCATACGGGGTTCGATAAACTAGAGCCCAGATTGGCGAGGCCTGGCCCCTACAAGGGGAAAACGCCCTCACAGTCCTATGTTCCTCTTGTGCCCCATGTAGTTTCCAGCGTTGGGGAAACCCTCCAGGGCCAGCTCCATGAAGAGCTCGGATAAACCGTAGGCCCGCAGGTCCTCTAACGGAACCATCTCCACAGCGCTAATGGGGTTCTGATCTAGCTCGTTGGAGGGCAGCCTTATCGAGCCAGAGATCCGCTCAAGCAGGAAGGTGATGTGCAGGAGAGGCAGGCCCTCCATGCCATCGCAGATGTAGAGAAGCTTCTTCGGCTCTACCACCAACCCTGTCTCCTCATGAATCTCGCGCTTGATCCCTTTCTGCAGGGTCTCCCCCGCCTCGAGCTTCCCTCCCGGCAGGGACCAGCCCCTATCTTCAGATACCCTCTGTTTGACCAGCAAAACCCGGTTGTTCTCAATGAGAACCCCGGTGACTCGGACCTGGAACAGCCTCTCATTCATGGCCTGGAACCTCCTCAAAGACAACCTTCCCCTCTGCATCCAGGCCTACCAGGAGGTTATGCCCTTGGCTTCGACAGTTACCCATATATTCCCTTTCTTGCCGCCTGGCGAGGCGGCCCTCGCGAGGGATAAATCAGTTCCTAACCGTTCAATCCGCCCAGACATCCACCATATGTATTGACCCATCACCTTGCGGGGTGTATCGTTTTCGGTAGGCGTAACGATGGATCGGTAGAACACCGACGATGAAGGGAGAGTATCTGGTGAAGTCCCTAAATTACCGCAGAATGATCCCCGGCACCACTGCACCTGTAACGGGATCAGTGTGCCCATTTTTGGGACTGCGGGTGCGGGTACAGGATGCCGGATACAACTCCCAGGGAACCGCCGGAGTAGGGCTTCTTAAGGGCAAAGGTGTGAGGGGGTTGGGCCTCTGACAGAGATCTAGGTTAGAGTCAGCCACAGCCAACTCATAGCAAGCCAGGAAGTAGTAGCTACCAGGGCGTTCTGTGGGAACAGACGCGAGGTAGTTTTTTTGTTGCTCAGATCCCTCTGGGCGGCAGCAGGGGAAGGAGTGAGCAGTAATGACGAGGCCTGCAATATCCTGCAGCGAGGTGAGCAAGGAGTTTGTTGCCAAGAACGGGTCAAAGAGAAACGGGGGAGCCCTGGCCCTGGTGAAAAGACTGATGAGATTAGCCATCAGTCCAGCAAAGGGGGCTCAGAAGGTGCTGAAGAAAGGACCCAAGATTGTGAAGGCGGTAGACTGTGTTAGCTTTGACGTCCAACCCGGAGAGATCTTCGGTATCCTTGGACCCAACGGCTCCGGAAAGTCGACCCTTATCAGGATGATGGCTACCCTCCTCCTGCCCGACAGGGGCACTATTGAGATCCTCGGCCATGACACCGTCACCAGGACCAAGGAGGTCCGCAGGCTAATCAACCGGGTATCGGTTGAGGCCTCCTTCTTCAAGAAGCTGTCGGCCATGGAGAACCTCCGGTACGCCGCCCGGCTCTACGGGCTTGAGCCCAGGGCGGCCTCGCGGCGGGCGGTAGAGATCCTCGCTCGCCTGGGGCTGGAGGAAGACAAGATATACGGGCCTCTTGAGGAGCTGTCCCGGGGAATGCAGCAGAAGGTGTCCATCGCGCGCGCCCTGCTGACAGAACCAGAGGTGCTTCTCCTTGATGAACCAACCACAGGGCTTGACCCCAAGTCAAAGAAGGATGTGCAGGACTTCGTCCTTGAGGTCAGGGAGCAGAGGGGCACCACCATCATCCTGACCTCCCACGACATGGCAGAGGCCGAACGGCTCTGCCAGCGAGTGGCGATTATAGACTCCGGCCGGTTTGTGGCCCTGGACACCCCCGAGGGCTTGAAGGGCATGGTGACGGAGAAACCCGCGGGGCGCGAGGTGACCCTGGAGGACGTCTTCTTCTCCCTGACCGGCAAGAAGCTTGAAGAAAACCAGAAGGCGGCGAGTTAGGACAAACCATAGAGTGGGTGAGAACAATGCAGGCAAGTAGAAATCAGGGCTTTGGCAGGGAGATCTCTGCCAGTTACGGGCTTGTTGAACGGAACTTCAGCCTCGTCCGACGCTATCTGGGCTGGGAAGTGGTGTTCCTCTTCTATACCATCGTGAACACAGTGACAATCGGACTAATCGCCGTCGACAGACCAGGTGAGGCCAATCAGCGGGTCCTCTACCTGATTGTTGGGGCCCTGCTCTGGGGCTTCCTCTCGGTGCTGTTCATGGAGGTAAGCAACTCCATCTCCTGGGAGCGCTGGGAGGGGACAATCGAGTACACCTTTATGGCGCCGGTCCACCGCCTGACCTACTTGGGGGGCGTGTGCCTCTTCGCCATCGCCTACGGCCTGGTAAGGACGGTGATTATCCTGGGGGCGGTATCAGTTTTCTTCGACATCGACCTGGGCGGGGCCAACCTGCTGGGAGGCTTCGTGGTGCTGGTGGTTTCAAGCCTGTCCTTCATCGGCCTCGGCCTGATGGCGGCGGTTCTGCCCCTGCTATCGACGGAGAAGGGCGCCCAGGCCACAAACATCTTGCAGGGGTTCATCCTCCTGATCTCGGGCGTCTACTACGATGTCAGCGTGTTGCCGGGGTGGCTGCAGCCCCTGTCGGTGTTCTCGCCGGCAACCTACACCCTGCGGGCGGCAAGGGCGGCCCTCCTGGGTGGGGCTCCCACCAGCCAGCTGCTGCCGGAAATCGGCCTGCTGCTCCTCTGCGGGGTCCTGTTAATCCCAATAGGTCTCTTCATCTTCAACCTTGGCGAGGGCTATGCCCTCAGGACCGGGAAGCTAAAGAGAAGCGGCTAGTGGATGAATTCCAGTCTATGAGATGTATCCTTCAGTAAGGTGTAACCTTTCGGGGTTGGCAATCACTATAGGGGTGGAAGGTTGACTGCAGAACCGCTTAGCCAATGGCCATGGCAGGCAGATAGCCGCAAAGGACGCAGGTAATGAACAGTGATGAGATGACCGTCAACTCCATAACAGATCTCTACAGGGTTTCAAGGACCCGATCTACCGCTACCTGTTCCGACTGGGCGGTTCGGCCCATCTGGCGGAGGAACTGACCCAGGAGACCTTTTACCAGGCTCTGCGCTCGGTGCACCGCTTCCGCGGCCAGTCCAAGGTTAGTACCTGGCTCTACCGCACAGCGCGTAACGTCTACCTATCCAACCAACGCCGCCAGCGGCGTGAAGAGGACCTGCAGCAGCAGGCCGGCGGTGAACTCCAACGCCGGGGAACACTAGACCGAAGCCCGCCCGAGGAACGCCTCGAACAGGGACAGCGCCGGCGAGTGGTGGAAGAGGCCCTGAGCCGACTGCCAGAGGACTACCGCACCGCTATCCTGCTGAAGGAAGTGGAGGAACTATCCCACGCCGCGATGGCGGAGATCATGGGGAAGTCGGTGGCGGCCTCCAAGGTCCTACTGCACCGGGCCAAGGCCAGGTTCAAGGAAGAGTACCACAGACTGGAGGGAGAATAATGAAGGACCTTTGCGTCCTCATAGAAGAGATATGGCCCCTATATGAAGATGGAGACCTGAGCGAGGCCAGCAGGCGCCTGGTGGCACGCCACCTGAAAGAGTGCCCCAACTGCCGCAGGTTGAACAAAGAAAATGGCAGCATGCAGGCGCTGCGAGAGCTTACCGCTAAAGAGGCGGGCGAAGACAAGAAGACCACAGTCAGCCCCGCCGGCACCGCTAGCCCCACTGGCCCCGCTCGCTTCCTACTGAGGCTGAAGCGCAACCTACAGATAGCAGTTGTGGCTGTCCTCATCGGGTCGCTGTTGCTGGCCGGCGGCACCTGGTACTACACAGACTGGTCGGCCCAGCAGACCTACAGGCAGGAGATTGAGGCCGAGCGCCGCGCCTTTCAGGAGCAGGTGCTGGCCTTGGAAGAGGTATCACCGCCAGCCCAGGCCCTCCTGGAACAGCTGGGTGTCTCCTTTAGCGCCGACGCGACGAAGGTGGAGGAAGGCGATGGGTTGGTAGTGAAGTACAGGCTGCGGGCCAGCGCCTCGAGCCCCGTCACCTGGATCGCCACCACCGACATTCTCTGGTTCAGCGCCGACGCCCTCTTTGACGCCGCCAGCGGTAGTCCGCTGCGCCTCGACCATACCAGAAGCGGGGCCTCGACTGGCAAGTATGATGGTGAACTGCACGCTCAGACCAGCGAAACTGAGCAGGTGGTCTTGAAGACCAGGCCCTTCTACCTGTTTGTGGCTGAGGCTGGGACGGAAACCGAAGACAACGAAGGCAGCGCCCAGGATCTTGGCTTTAGCTACAGCGGCGGCGAGAAGACGATTCAGATCAATCAGCCATTGAGCGTTGGCGGGGTAGATTTTATCATCGATAGCCTGGACCTCAACGATGACGACTTCAGCGTAAACTACCGGCAGTTAACGCCGGCCAAGGAGGCGGGGACCCACATGCTGATCTTCTCCTTCGATGACAGGCTGGGCAACCGCTGGACCGTGTCGCCGGGCGAGGCACCCCTGAGTGTGACCAACCCCAAGCAGTTCTCGGTGGCAGCGCCGCGCTCGCCGGCCAAGAGCTGGCTACTAAAGGTGGATTACCTGGTGCGGGTAGTGCCAGGCCTTAACACCACCTTGAGCGTTAAAGGAGGGGAATAGTTATGACAAATAGCGGGCCAGAGACTACAGGGAACAAAGCAATGACCGATACCACTAAGAACGAAGATCCTAAGAACGGGGTGCCAGAGCGCCTGTTCCGTCTGCCCGTCGCTACCGCCACCGTGATTGCTGTGATTCTGTTGGCATCGCTGACGGCTAACGCCCTCCTGGCGCTGAACCTGACGGCCATCTCCCGGCGGCAAAACACCGCCTGGAAGAACACGAACTCAGCCTTTGCCAGGGTCATCAACTGGGCAAGCCTGGATGGACAAGATGTGGTGGCCAGCGGCGGACGCCAGATGGACATCACCGAACTGCAGACAAGCCTCAGACTTGTTCGGGCCCAACTTGAGAACATCAACCTGATGCCCTACCCCAGGACATCCTGACCTTCGACAACAGCGAAAAAATACGCCTGTTTATCGGCTATGAACAGCGGGTAACAGAACTGATGGAACAGGAGTTGACCCAGGAGGGAGCAGTCAGCGCCGACAACCTTGAACGCCTGCGAGTCTGCAACGAAGTCTGGGAAGGCATGCTGGGCATCGTTGGGACCCAGGGCAACGCTGTCGACCCCTTTGCGCCGGTGCTCAGGACCTCGGTCTGGCGTGAGATTTGGGATGAAATAGCTAAGGTGCTGGCGGACACGGAGTTGATACCGCTGCCGTGAGCGTCAATTACCGCCCTGTCAGCGCCAATTCAGTCAACGATAGCCTGCTGGTTGCTGGCGCTGACGCCGAGGCCAACCCGGTGCATGTTCTTAACGTTAGTTCAACGCTGCCCTTGGCGCGGTAACCCACTGACTCATATAGTTTGCGCGCTACCCAGTTTTCAATATCGCTGAGCCAGAGCATGGACTGTCTGGCCCCAAGGCTGATCCCCCAGTTTATGAAGGCGTGCACCAGTTGCCGCCAGGGCTTGATTTCAGCAATCTTTCCAGGCAGATTGGTAACAAGGGCCTGGTCGAGAGCGTCGATGGCAGGGGCCAGATCCAGAGGAGCAGTCGGTGAGTTGGCTGCCCAGAGAAGAGAGGCAATGGGCTTATCGTTACCTTCACGGAGGACCAGAGCAACCAGATCCCTGTCTGTAGCTAGCACTGTGACCTCGGAATAAGTATCTCCCTCTGGCCAGTGGCTTCGCCCGGGAAGCCTTTGCGCCAGGTCCCGCAGGGCTTCGTAATCATCCATAAGATCCTCAGGTGCAAATGAACCCTGCAAACCCCATCACTCGCTGTTATGCTCCCTTGTGACCGCCGCCTGACCAACCGGCCCCAATATAGTCTCTAGTTGCTCAGCCAAGGCTTTGACACTGTAAGTCCGCTGAGCCTTGACTCGTAACAGAGGCAAGCCAGCGGCTGTCAGGGCATTGTCGACGAAGCTATCTCTAGCTACCCGCCTGCTCCGACTATGGGACGAATCATCCAGTTCAATAGCCATCAGTGGCTGTAGGTACTCCTTCTCACAGACCACGAAATCAACGTGTTTGGACTGAATGCGGTTAAAATGGGCCTGCCGGTGCTTCGTTCCACCCCTGACCTTTATCAGATCAGCAAGCCTTATCTGGGTAAACAACACTACGTTGTAGTCGCCCAGTACTAAACGTAAGACCTCGTAGAGAGAACGCTCAGCCTTCGTCAATAAGTACTTCCGTGTGTAATAGGGGTACTCGTCGTCCTGGTGGGCAGAACTGGGATCCCTTCCTGTGTGGCTTCTGCCCACAAGGCCCACCTGATATAGGAGCGCAATCAGCAGCACCAATCCAAGAACAAAATAGAGCACTGAGTATCCCCCTTCGTTCTTCTTTTACTACTTAACAACCGTTGTCGACTGTTACACCCATACCGCTTCCTTCCACAATCCTCCAAGCGGTTCCTGCAGGCTGTTGGCGCCAGGGCCGTCACTATCACAGACATCCCCGGAACAGGGGATAGAACTCATCTAAAGAGAACCCTCCGTAACAGTCCAGGAGGGTTATGTCATTTCAGGTGAAATACTGAGACAATAGCATTAGCATCCCTATCTCTCGAGCAAACCCGAAAACTTAACCTGAAAGGGACCATCAGGAGGCAGGAAGTTGAAACCCAAGCTATCCTACACAATCTGGTTCAGCCAGAGGACTGGCAGCACCTTACTGAGCAAGGCCCTGGCCGCCACAGGCATTGCAGGCATACCATACGAGTGGCTCTACACTGATACCCAAGATCTGATGATGGATTACGGCGCCAGGAACCATGCCCACCTGCAGGAGATCCTTTGGGAGAAAGGGAGTACGCCCAACGGTGTCTGTGGGGTCAAGGTCTCCTTTGTTGAGCCGCACATCACCAAGGTCATGGACACATTCAAGCAATTCCCGGGTGAAGCTGAGACACGAAACCGGCCGGAGGTATGGGAGAAGGCCTTTCCCAACTGCAGGCACATCTTCATGACCCGCAGGAACAAGGTGCGGTTAGCTGTATCCTGGTGGAAGGCAATCAGGTCTGGTGAGTGGCACCGGAAACAGGGACAAGCTCCGACAGGGAACGATGTGGCCGACGACTACTCCTTTGATGCCATCAACCATCTCCTCATTGAAAGCGCCCTGCGAGAAGCTGGCATTCAGGAGTTCCTTAGCGAAAAAGGGATCGTACCCATGACCATCGTCTACGAGGACTTTATCAGGGACTATGAAGGCACTGTTCGGGGCGTGCTGGAGTATCTTGACCTGCCTGGACACAGAGATATTGCCATTGAGCCGCCCTGCTTTGACAAGATGGCCGATGAGCTATCTGAACAGTGGGTGCAGCGGTTCCGGCAGGAGAGGCAGGCAGGTTGGGATAACCGGGGCTGGTAGCCAGCCGCCCGTTGCCAGTTTCGGCAGTCCTGGGTGAATCAATGGTTCTATTACGCCAGCAAGCCCTTCAGCCTCTCTACAGCCTCCCGGTAGCGGTCGCTCTTGCCGGCGAAGTCCTCAAGCCTGTCACAGACGAAATCGTCACACTGGTGGCAAAGTTCCAAGCCCTTTTCATCAATACAGCAAGCCAAGATTTCACAGTCTCCCGACCAGTGCTGCTCCCTGTCCCCCGGGCAGCCGAGACAGCGAACCTGCTCGGGCTGGACCTCGGTTCCGTTAGCCACAAACCAGTCGGCGACGCGCTTGGCTTCCTCTGGGTCGTTTGTCGCCCGATAGATGCCGCATTCCTTACAATTGATACCACAAGGTGCCATTAACAACCCTCTCACCCCCTTTAATCTATGTCGCCGTGACCATTAGAGCCCTTCAGGCCGCACATTGTGCCATAGCGCTTTGAGGGGGATCACCAGGCCCGGGAACCCGGGGGGCTCTACGATCTCGTCGTCCATCCCGACAGCTGCCAGAACGTAAGCGCCTTCCCGGAGTGAGAAGCACTGAAGGGTTCTCTCCTCCGGATCGACAATCCAGTAGTGCCGGACTCCGGCTTCCTGGTAGATACGCAGTTTTCGGATCTTATCCTTCTGGGCGCTAGAAGGAGATATAATCTCAACTGCTAGTGCTGGCGCGCCGTCAATCCTGACTTCCTTCAGGATCTTCTTTTGCTCCCCGGAAACATAGAGTATGTCCGGTTGGACTACAGTGAAGTCACCAAAGGTCGTGTCCAGCGGCGCAACAAAGACCTCGCCCTCAGGATCAATCTCCCAGAAGTGGACCCTAAGCAGCACTGAAAGCTGCTGCCCAACTCGCTGGTGCAGCACACTGGGTGACGGATCTTTGACCAACATGCCAGCAAGGACCTCAAACCGAAAACCTGGCTCCTCTGGCAGCTCCAGATAATCCTTGTATGTCAGCTTCCGGTTAGAATCAGCCTGGTAGTTGGTTACCTCTTCTCGAACCTTGTTTTGGGTCATGTCATCACCTCCCACATCCACTCCTCCTTGACCATTAAAGCCCTTCAGGCCGCAGATTGTGCCATAGCGCTTTGAGGGGAATCACCAGGCCCGGGAACCCGGGGGGCTCTACGATCTCGTCGTCCATCCCGACAGCTGCCAGA
>LADL02003809.1_pt1 | contig 87350 bp, 89 predicted proteins | sample 619721 | NCBI WGS metagenome assembly LADL02 (sample SAMN03397408, study PRJNA257561) | rock porewater metagenome | biome: terrestrial; feature: Opalinus Clay rock; material: porewater; isolation source: Opalinus Clay rock porewater BRC-3 borehole | place: Switzerland: Mt Terri URL, St-Ursanne ...
AGATCCAGGGCCTCTGCCGCCTTCCGCCGCCTCTCCCTGGCACTGGCGCCGCTGTAGATCAGCGGCAGTTCTACATTGTGCAGGGCAGTGAGCCTTGGGAGCAGGTTGTAGCCCTGAAACACAAAGCCAATCATGCGATTGCGGATCTCTGCCAATTCGTTGTCGACCTTGTCCGCCACAAGCTGAGAACCCAGCCAGTACTGGCCTCCGGTGGGACGATCAAGGCACCCCAGGATGTTCATCAGCGTTGACTTCCCCGACCCTGATGGTCCCATGATTGTCACAAACTCGCCGCGAGTAATCCCAAGGGTTACCCCCTTCAGAGCGCGAACCCTGATGGCGCCGGTGGCATATTCCTTTACAATCTCCCGGGTATCAATGAGGGGGCGCTCCATCCTACCGCCTCCCAAAGGGGCCAGTGACCTGAGTATCATCTTCCACAATCCCCGTCACTACCCTGTCGCCCAGGGCTAGCCCTGAGAGGACCTCAGCGCTGGTCTCACTAATCAGGCCTATCTCAACGCCGCGCTCTTCAGGCCCAGTGGCCGTCAGGACTCTGACCCTGTAGTCACCGTCAACCTGATGCAGGGCCTCTACCGGCACGACCAGGGCTTCGTCGTCGCTGCTGGCCACCGCGATGGTGACAGTGGCGCTCATTCCCACCAACACGCCCTGTTGTTCCGGGTCGTCGCCCTCGGGATGCAGTGTCAGACCCACAGGGTAGACAGTGATCCCCTGGCTCACCAGCCCCTCCAGGGGCATCTCCGTCACGGTAGCGCTAAAGGTGACCCCTGGAATGGCATCAAGGCTCACCAGGGCCTCCTGACCGAGGCCAACCCTGCCGATATCAAGCTCGTCAACGTCAATGGAGATCTCCAGGCCCGTAGGGTCCAGGATGGTGGCAACACTCATACCAGCATTGATGAAGGACCCGGGTCGCGGCGCCTGAACCGCGCAGATACCGTCCACAGGGGCGTAGATCCTGTAGTCGTCAAGCCGGCCCTCAAGGGAGGCAGTGTTGAGACGGAGCTTCGCAACGGTGAGTTCCTGCCTTCGGATCTGGTCTGCGGTGTATACCTCTGGGACCGCCTGCAGATTGGCCAGGCGCTCCTGGGCAAGGGCAACCTGGTTTTCGGCCTGCCGTATCCGGTGGGGCAGGTTCTCGTTACGGAGCTCGATCAGTACCTGGCCCTGCCGCGCTACCCCATTCTCCACCACCACGAGGTTGCCGGCGGTTCCTGCCAATGGGGCGCTGACCACCTCCCGCCAGGCCCGGGCCACGGTGCCATTAGCGCTAATCCCGCTCCCCTTAATGTATACGGAAACCACCATGCCTTCTCGCAGTTGGCCCAGGTACTGCCCGGGATCAAGCTCAACGGTTACCGGGTAAGTTGCGCTGCGGTTGGCCGCGGTCCCCACTAAACCGATGTCTATCACCGCTCCATCCAGGTGTCCGCTGATGGCGTCGCCCCGGATCTCCGCTGAGAAGCCGGTATCAACGTCATCAAGCTGGTTCTGGGCAATTGAGATGGTAATGTCTAGTTCCGGGCTCATCATCGTCACCAGGGGTTGGCCGGGCGCCACCGAGTCACCAGGGTCAACCTGCCACTGTTCAATGATTCCATCGGAGGGGGCTACTATCGTCAGGTCGGCCGCCTGTTGGCGAAGGTCATCCAGATTCATCCTGGCCTGATCTACCTCAAGCTCGGCGGCCCTTACCTCAGCGACGGTGGGGAGGTCGATATCGGGGTTTTGCATCCGGCTTAACTCCATTTCCGCTATCTCAAGGTCAATCCGGCTCTGCTCCAGCTGAGACTTGAGATCAGAGTCATCCAATTCCAGCAGGAGCTGGCCCTCCTTCACCCCTTCCCCCCTGGCAAAGTACACGCCGGTGACGGTTCCTCCAACCGTGGCAACAGCGCTGTCTCTGCTGATTGCCTCAACTGAGCCTGTACCAGAAACAGTGACGTGAACCCGGCCGGTGGTGACCTCCGCCGTGGAGTACCTGTTGGTATCGGCTCTGGGATCCCTGGAATCCCGCAGGGCCGTTCGGGCAAACCTGACCCCAGCCACCATCACCACCAGGACTACGACCACCATCAATACCTTCCGGAATGATCCTCTCAACTAAACGACCTCCTGCCTGTCACGGTGTCCTTCAAGGAGTGGATATGGAGCCATCAATAGGCTTGCTGAGCAAAATTTACCCCCTAAATAGTTTAGCAACTAAACTCTTGACTCTATACTATCCAGCCCCTCTTTAATTGTCAAATAGAGGCCCGTGTTATAATTGTCTTATCTTAACCGTCAGCAAACAGGCGTATGGAGAGTGGGTGAGTTCTGGATGAAGTCCCAGCACCAACCCAAGCTGGAGACTAGGGCCGGCCTGCGGGAGCAACTTGACCAACTGCAGCAACAGCTTGACGAGGTTCGCGAAGAGCGAGAGTTCGTTTTGGTGAAGACAAAGGTTCATGTGCCCCGCCGCAAGGTCCTTGAGTACGATCAAGAGATTAACGAGCTGGAACAGCGGGTCCAGGCCATCAAGAAGACACTGTCTGAAATGGAGCAAGGGGCAGAATAGGGGCATCGGGGCTGGCTTCGTGCCCCCGCTCCTCGACACAGGCATCATCAACAGGATCGTCACCGTCTCCGAAGATGACGCCAAAAGACCGCCGGGAAACTGGCCCGCAGAGAGGGTATCCTGGTGGGGACATCCAGCGGCGCCACGGCCTGGGCCGCCATGACCGTGGCAAAGGAGAACCCTGGCAGCACGGTGTTGACCATCCTGCCGGACACAGGTGAGCGCTACCTCAGCATCTGGCAGGCAACACCTGACTAGTCCTGGCCGTCAGGCCTGGCGCAGTCCTCAGAGTCACCCCTGAGAACCTCTATGGCATGGGGCAGGGCGTCAAGGACAACCCCCAGGCACTCTCGAACCGCCTTAGGGCTGCCCGGCAGGTTAATGATGATGGTCCTGCCCCTGGTACCGGCAACAGCCCTGGAGAGAACTGCCCGCGAGGTCTTCTCAAGGCTTACCATCCTCATTGCCTCGGCGATACCGGGGACCTGACGCTCTATCACCTGCAGGGTGGCATCAGGGGTAACATCCCTGGGCCCAAGGCCGGTACCGCCGGTGGTAAGAATGATGTCTAGCCCGGCGTCGGCCATCTCAGAGAGGCAGCGCTTCAGGATCGGCAGTTCGTCGGGGACCAGGGCGTAATCGGCAACCCTACCACCGATGCCTTCCATCATCTCCTCTATTACCTTGGCGCTCAGGTCCTCCCGCTCTCCCCGAGACCCCTTGTCACTGGCGGTAATGATCCCAACCTTCAGGGCAATCACTCCTCTAAACCCCTCTGTCGTTGTCAGCAGCAGTCACGCAGTCACCGTCATGGGCATCAGTCGCTGTGGTCTGGAGCAGGGCCGATGGCGTCGCCGACCTTAACCTCTCCCCCCTCAATCACCTTCACGAATATGCCTTCCCTGGGCATGACGCAGTCCCCTGCCATGGCGTAGATGGCGCAGCGATCGTGACACTCCTTGCCGATCTGAGTTACCTCAACTAGGACCTGGCCCTCCTCACCGATGCGCAGGCGCGTCCCTATGGGCAGGGAAACCAGGTCAATCCCCTCGGTTGTCAGGTTCTCCGCAAAATCGCCAGGGCCGACATCCAGACCCTTATCCTGCATCTTCTTAATGGATTCTAGCGCCAGCAGGCTGACCTGTCGGTGCCAGGGGCCAGCGTGGGCATCGCCAACAATCCCGTGCTCCGGTCGGAACTCCACTCTGCCGATATTCTTCTTGCGTTGGCCCTTCTTCTCACTCGTGCATACCGCCACTAACCTTGCGGCCATTGGAACTCTCCCTCCCTGTTGATCTCTCCGCTCTGTCCTCCGCTCTTGTGGACAAGGCGGACGTCATGTATCGCCATAAACCTATCAACAGCCTTGCACATGTCATAGATGGTGAGGGCGGCTACAGATACCGCCGTCAGGGCCTCCATCTCCACCCCGGTCTTTCCGTCGGTGTTGACCTCGGCCTCAATGTGAATAGAGCTTGAGTCTCTGTCGGGGAGAAACCGCACCCTGACACCGGTGAGGGTCAAGGGATGGCATAGCGGGATCAGGTCGCCAGCGCGCTTCGCCGCCATGATGCCGGCAATCTCAGCAACGGCCAGCACGTCACCCTTCTTGGCCCCCTCCCTCAGAATCAGGTCAAGGGTCTCAGGGAGCATGGTCACCCTGCCCCTGGCCCGCGCTGTCCTGCGGGTTACATCCTTGTCTGATACCTCAACCATCTGGGCCCGTCCCCTGTCATCAAAGTGGGTCAGGTGACCCTGCCTGTCATTGTCAGCCAAAACACTCACACTCCCCTAACCGCCCAGCCGTGACATCCTCCGCCGTCTCGCCTCATCATCGGGCCCCTCCTGCCGCATGTGGTGTCCCACGGGCTTCAGCACTACCGCCTCCTCGACCAGAGCCAGCAGATCCTCATCACTGGCGCCGCGCCTCAAGGGCTCACGCAGATTGACCCCGATATCCCTGGCCAAACAGGGGTTCAGCACCCCTTCTGCAGTCAGACGCAACCGATTGCAGGTGGCGCAGAAGTGTTCCGAGATGGCGGTAATCAGCCCAATAGTCCCGGGAGCCCCGGCCAGGCGCCAGTAGCGGGCGGGCCCCTGCCCGATGGGTACCGGGAATCGGTCTTCCACCGCGTCGGTGGCATCAACGCCATCATCACCATCGGCCCGCGCCGTGGATGTTGAGGCCGCCACCTGGCTAAAGGACGGGTTATCCAGGGGGACCAGGGGCAGTGCCAGCTCACCCTTGATGATATCCATGATCTCACTGGCAGGCACAAACCGGTCCATTGCCATGTCGGCCCCTTCACCCAGGGGCATGACCTCAATAAACCTGACGTGTAGCGGCCGCTCCAGGGTCAGCCTGGCAAAATCGGCTACCTCTTCGTCATTCTGCCCCCGCACCAGGACAACATTGATCTTCACGGGGTCAAGGCCCTCTCTAAGGGCGGCCTCAATGCCCTGCCAGACGCTGTCAAACAGGTCCGTCCTGGTGATGGCCTGAAACCGGGCAGGTTTGAGGGTGTCAAGACTGATATTCACCCGGGCCAGTCCCGCTGCCGCTAGGTCAGGAGCCATCGGTCCCAACAGGGCCCCGTTGGTGGTCATTGTCACCTCATCAATCCCAGTAATGGCATTAAGGCCTCCGATGAAATCGACAACACCCTTCCGCACCAGGGGTTCTCCACCGGTGACACGAATCTTGGATATTCCCAGCTGGGCTGAGATCCTCACCAGCCGGAGTATCTCCTCATAGCGGAGCATATCGTCGTGAGATTTGGGCGACACCCCCTGGGGAGGCATGCAGTAGGTGCAGCGCATGTTGCAGCGGTCTGTTATGGAAACTCGTAGGTAGTCTATGGTCCGCAAAAACCTGTCCTTCATCGTCTTTTAGAGGCTCCCCTCTTCTACCCGGCCTGCTGCTGAAAGGTCATAGCCGCCAAGCCCGGCTGCGGCCTTCCGCCACCGCTCGGACCTGAGGGCCGCCAGGAGGGCCTGCCCGGCGCTTGAAGCCAGGTCCTCCTGGGAGAGCACTAACCTAAGGGGCTCTTCCCACAGGGGGACAAAGTCAAGGCCCAGGGCTTCAGCAGCGCTTCTGCAGCCCAGGCCCACCGTGGCCGAACCACTCTTAACCACTGCCGCCACCGCCAGATGGCTGGCCTTTTCCCGCCGGTAGCCGCTTACGTCCTGGTGGTCAATGCCCTCCCTGCCAAGGAGGTAGTCAAGTAGGGCCCTGGTGCCTGAACCCACCGGCCTGTTTGCAAAAAGCAGATCAGCCCGGGCCAGGTCGCCAATACCCCTCACCCCCTGGGGATTCCCCAAAGGGACTATCAGCCCCTGCTGTCGCCGGGCGACCTCCACCACCATCCAATGCTGTTCGTGTTCCCGATCATCAGCCTCCCCCGCCCCTGCTAGGAGCGGTAGCGCTGCCGGGCGTGGGTACTCACCGCTCTCCGGGTCCATGAGGCTGGTGGCCGCCCCGTGGCACAGACCCTTGGCCAGGGATTGCAGGCCCGCGCCGCTACCTGTTCCCAGGTAGCGAAGAACTGTGCCGACCCCAGGCGCCTTCACGGATTCAGCAAGACGCTCAAGGGCAGGGTCATGGGCGCCAAGGATGAGAAAACCCCTGTTAAGCTGGGCCCTGCCATCGATACCGTGAATAAGCTCCACAGAGGCCCTTGAGCCCGCACCAAGGCCCTGGCTTAGGGGACCGATCCGGACAAAGCCGTCGGCCAGGGCCAGAGACCTGGTTACCCCCGCTCCGCGATTCAAGGAGTGGGCGATATAGTCATTGCCGACCCTGGCCACCGCTACCCTGATGAACTCATCCTGCCCCAAGCGCGAGGGGAGAGCCCTGGCCACCCTGGCTGTTAACTGCTCTGGCTCGGGGGGCTCCAGCCCCTGAAGTCTATAGACAAGGGGCCTGACGAAGAGATGAAAGGCCAGATAGGCCGAGACCGGATACCCTGGACAACCGATTACCGGCTTGCCCTCAACCACTCCCAGGATGACGGGCTTACCGGGCTTCATGGCCACACCGTGAACCAACACCGCTCCCATCTGCTCTATGCACCAGGCGGTGTAATCCTCAGTCCCGGCGGAAGACCCGGCGTTCATCACAGTGATGTCTGCCTCTTCCACCCCAGCCTTGAGGGCGGCCAACAGCTGTTCTCTATCGTCAGGCACGGGATCCCTGCGCATCGGTTCACCGCCCCAGCCCAAGACCAGTCCGGCCTGAACCGCGGTATTGGACTCAATGATGGCCCCTGGTTTCAGCCCCCCTGGCTTGCGAAGATCGGCCACCGCCTCCGGTGCCACAATCTCGGTTCCCGTTGGTATTAACGCTACCCTCGGCCTCTTCATCACATCAACCTCAGAGACGCCAGAGGTCAGCAGATGCCCGATGTCCTGCGGGGCTAACCTGTGTCCTTCGCTGAAGAGCAGGGTTCCCTCTACCACGTCTTCGCCAACAGACCGCACGTGCTGCCAAGGGCGAGCAGGGGCGGCAATCTCAACCTCCCCCTCACCAGTGACAACAACATCCTCAATCATCACCACGGCGTCACAGCCCTCAGGGATCGGGTCACCCGTATCCACCGGCCTGAAGGCCGGCTCCTTGAGGCGCAGGGGCCGGGCGGGGGAGGCGCCAAAGGTGTCGGCGGCCCTGAGGGCGATACCGTCCATGGCGGAACCGTGATAGTGGGGGGCAGAAATCGCCGCGACCACCGACCGCGCCAGCACCCTGTTGAGGGCAGCGCCAGTGGCAACGGCAATGGTCTCTCCCTGGCCCCACCCCTCTGACAGAGCAGACAGGAGGGTATCCAGCGCCCTGTCGACAGGCTGATTGTCAAGGTAAACCCTGCGGTTCAATGAAGAATCCTCCCTCAAAAGAGTATCACATCTACCCTCTGGCCTGCCTCAAGGCCCTCCTTTTCAAGGGCTATGGCTACCAGGCCGTGAGCGCCAACCATCGTTCTAATCAAGCCTGACTCCCCCAGCACCGGGTGGGCCAGGGGCAGGTCACTACCTTCATCATCACTAACCTCTAGGGCAACCCGGATATACTCCCGCCGGCCAGGGGCCTTGGCGACGTTCCGCGCCATCCTTGCCTTTACCACCGGGCGGCTCATGGGATCCTCAACATGGCCCATCAGTCTCCGGACGGTGGGCGCAACCACAAGGTCAAAGACCACCATTGAGGACACGGGGTGGCCCGGTAGCCCAAAGACGGGCTTCCCCATGACAAGACCAAGGATGGTCGGCTTGCCGGGCTTTACCGCAAGGCCGTGCTGGATCACTCCAGGACTGCCCAGGTCGTTGATGACATCAGGGGTTACGTCCCTGGTTCCGACGGAACTGCCACCGGAGATCAAAACCACATCTGCCTGCTCAAGGGCCCTGGCGGTGGCCTCAGCCAGGTGTTCATAGCTGTCCCCGAATATGCCGAGAAGAAGCGGCTCTGCCCCGACCTGCTTCAAGGCGGCCGCCAGGGTGTAGGTGTTTATATCGCGAATCTCTCCAGGCCCGGGTACCTGGTGGGGTGGAACAATCTCGTCGCCGGTAGAGATGACGGCAACAACCGGGGTCGAGGTCACCTCCACCTCCGTCAGTCCCAGGGCAGCCAGGGCGCCAACATCCTGGACCCGCAACCGGTGCCCCGCTTGCAGCACCCTCGCCCCTTCAACCATGTCGTCCCCCTTTAGCACCAGGTTTTCACCGGGAGCCACAGAGCGGAACAGGGTTACCAGGCCGCCGGTCTCATCGCCCACATCATTGACCGGCTCATTGTCCAGCTCATCGCCGGGCCCTTCCTGGGTATACTCCAGCATCAGGACAGCGTCAGCCCCCTTGGGCAGCATCCCACCGGTGGAGATCCTGGCGGCCTGGCCGGGACCGACGGTAACCCGCGCCGCCTCGCCCATGGCCACCGTCCCCTGGATCCGGAGTCTAACCGGGGTTTCCTCTGAGGCGCCAAAGGTATCGGCAGCGGTGACAGCGTAGCCATCCTTTGTGGCCCGGTCAAAGGAGGGCAGATCCTCAGGGGCAGCAATGTGGGAGGCGAGAACCCGGTGAAGGGCCGACTCCAGGCCAACCCTCTCTGTCTCAAGCCCTCCCCCACCTGGAATCAACGCAAACAACCTGGTGAGGCCCTCATCAAGAGTAACCACATCCAGAAACTCCATCTACTCACCTCCACCTCTCTTCAGTGGACCGAAACAACCCAGCTGGCAGTGGGATATCTTAATACCAAGATCCTCGGCCGCTCGCCCGATAACGATGGGAGCCACACCGAAGCGATTCGCCAGCTGGAATGCTCTGGCGCAGGGCAGCTTGTTATCGCGAGCCGCCTCGCCCACCGCGCTGAGAAGGCCTTCTCTGTCTGCGCCATGGCCCGCCCTCTTCTCACCTGCATTCTTCTCATCTGTCGGCACTGGAGATCCCCCTTGACAGCTTGTCCCTTTAGGGTGTAAGAAAAAAACCGGCACCGCGTCTGGGTGCCGGTTGTCGCCATGTACTAGCTGCATATAGCAATAAACCGCCTCAGCAGTACAGAGCCAACAGCCGGAAGCTCCTTTCCAAACACGGGAGGCATGAAGGTTTCCCCTGAAACCGACAGGCGGTTTCTCATGCCCTTGGCCGCGTTACCCGCGGCCCTGGCCGTCTCCCATAGCGCCAGGGGCGCCGTAGGGACCACGGCTCGGAGTCCTCACCGTTAGGATACCACTCCCAGCTCTATACCGCAAGGTCTGGGTGTCTAGTCCCCCTTCAAGATCTCCTTGGCAGACACTAGCGCGCCCAGAATGCCGGCGGCCTCCGTTGGGATCACAATCTTGGTAGCCTGGCCCTCAGACAGCCGTTCCAGGGCCTCCATGGACCTGATGGCCACAACCTCCTTGGTGGGATTTGTGTCCTTGATGGCCGTGAAGACCTTCTTCAGCCCCTCGGCCCTGGCCTGCTGGACCGCAAGGATGGCCTCGGCTTCGCCCTCAGCCCGCCTGATAGCAGATTCCTTCGCCGCTTCCGCCTCAAGCACCACGGCTTCACGCTGGCCTTCGGCCCTGAGGATGGCGGAGCGCTTTTCGCCCTCGGCCCGCAGGATGACCTCGCGCCGCTCGCGCTCGGCCCGCATCTGCTTCTCCATGGCCTCCTGGATATCCCGGGGTGGGTTAATGTTCTTCAGCTCAACCCTGTTGACCCTTATGCCCCATCTGTCAGTGGCCTCATCCAGGACAGAACGAAGCTTGGAATTGACCACGTCCCTGGAGACCAGGGTCTCGTCGAGTTCCATTTCACCAACAATGTTCCTCAGTGTTGTTGCCGTCAGGTTCTCAATCGCCGACACGGGGTTGGAGATCTCATAGCGGTAGCGGACAGGGTCCGTCACCTGGAAGTATACAACAGTGTCAATCTGCATTGTCACGTTGTCCTTGGTAATGACAGGCTGCGGAGGGAAGTCGATAACCTGCTCGCGCATGTCAATGATGTCTACTATTTGGTCAATGAAGGGCATCACAAAGTTTATCCCTGTCTCCGCCCTGGTGTGAAAGCGACCAAGACGCTCCACCATACCAACGGTTGACTGCCTGATGATCTTAATGGCGCTCACCGCCAGGATGAGCACGAAGACTACAATTAAACCTGGTAGAAGCAACTCAAACACGGGCTAATCCTCCTTTATCTCCCCTGTCCCGTCCTGAAAGGGCTCAACCTGCAGGCGCACACCCTCAACAGCAAGGATCCTCACCCTGGTGCCCTCAGCGATAGCCTCTTCACCCTCAGTCCACGCCGACCATCTCTCCCCGTCTACCCTGACCAGGCCAAACTCGCGCTGCGGCTTGACCTCGTCAACCACAACGGCCGTCCGGCCCACAAGGGCATCGACATTGGTCTTCAAGGCCTCCTTAGCGAAGGCCGGTTCCAGAAGTGGCCGGACGAAGGCCACCAGCAGGAAGCTGGCGAGAGCAAAGGCCAGCAGCTGGGCGATAAGGCCACCCCCAAAGAAGCTAACCGCTGCCGGCGCCAGCGAGGCGATGCCAAACAACAGAATAAAGAACCCGCTGGTGACGATCTCCAGGAGACTCAATATTAACCCAACCGCAACCCATATCTGCCACGTAAGTCCTTCCACTCTCTCTCACCTACCTGTTCTCGCCGCCTAACGACCCTTAAAATCCGGCGCGCGCTTCTCCAGAAAGGCGGCCATGCCCTCCTTCTGGTCCCCTGTGCTAAAGCACCTGGCAAACAGCTCTGCCTCCAGGGCTGACCCTGTCGCCATGTCCACCTGCAGGCCCCGGTTAATCGCTTCTTTGGCACCTCTGATCGCCACGGGCCCCTGGGCGGCGATGGCCCTGGCCAATTCAAGAGCGCCTTCCATCAACGAGTCTGCCTGGACAACCCGGTTCACAAGGCCTATGGCCTCAGCGTCAACAGCCGCTAGATTACTTCCCGTAAAGATCAGTTCCTTGGCCCTGGCGGCGCCCACAAGGCGGGCCAGGCGCTGGGTTCCACCGAAACCCGGCAGGACTCCCAGTTTAACCTCAGGCTGCCCAAAGACGGCCTCCTCGGCGGCAATCCGCAGATCGCAGGCCATAGCCAGCTCGCAGCCTCCACCCAGGGCATAGCCGTTAACAGCGGCAATTATCGGTTTCGGGGCCAGCTCAATATAGTTGAAGACCCCCTGGCCAAGGGCAGCAAACTCACGGGCCTCAAGGGGACTCATATCCTTCATCTCAGAGATATCGGCCCCCGCCACAAAGGCGCGCCCAGCGCCAGTGATTACAATGGCCCTGACAGCCTCTGTCCTGACGGCGCCCTTGACCGCCGTCTTGAGCTGGCGCAGCACCTCAGAGTTCAGGGCGTTTACCTTTGGCCTGTTGATGGTCAGAACCGCAACACTGTCATGGAGTTCGTACTCCACAAACTCCAGGTTGGCAACTCCCGCCACTAGTATCCCTCCCGCCTCATTCAGAAAAACGCATGTAGACAATGCCAAGAGTGCCGACAACAACGCCCCAGAAGACCTGGCCGAAGAAGGCGAGGGCCGCCCCAGAGAGGGCGATGAAGAGCCCGATAACCCGGGGCTCGACCGGAAGTTTGACACTGCTTTCGACCCGTTCCTTTCGCTCAAGCTCCCTTGCCCGGCGCAGTTCCGGGGGAAGCTCTACCTTCTTGGCTTCGCTATCCTGCACACCGGTTGCCTTCTCCTCTTTCTTCTCCTCTTTCTTCTCCTCATTCGACATCAATATCACCTCGCCCGCAGGAATACTTGCTCCATTAGTCAATGAATCGACTAGTCATTAGTCTATCTCTTAGTTGTAATCGTAGAAACCCTTACCCGTCTTGCGGCCCAGGTGCCCGCCATCAACCATCCTCTTCAACAGTGGGCAGGGCCTGTACTTGGAGTCATTGAAGCCGTCATAGAGAACCTCCATGATGTAGAGGACCGTGTCAAGACCAATCAGGTCCGCCAGGGCCAGGGGGCCCATGGGATGGTTCATACCCAGCTTCATCACGGTATCAATGTCCTTGGGGCTGGCAAGGCCCTCATAGAGGCAGAAGATTGCCTCGTTTATCATGGGCATCAGCACCCTATTCGATACAAATCCCGGCGCGTCTTCCACGCATACCGGGACCTTGCCCATGTCCTTTGCCAGGGACTCCACGGCAGAGAAGGTCTCCTCGCTGGTCCCGATACCCTTTATTATCTCCACCAATTTCATCAGGGGCACGGGGTTCATGAAATGCATGCCAATTACCTTGTCGGGCCTCTCGGTGCAAGAGGCGATCCTGGTCACCGGCAGCGATGAGGTGTTTGTCGCCAGGATGGCTCCCTCAGGGCAGACCCCGTCTAGTTCCTCAAAGATCCGCTTCTTGATGTCCAGGTTCTCGGTGGCTGCCTCAATGGCAATGTCGACCCCGGCAGCGGAAGCCAGGTCCAGGGTGGGGTGGATGCGGGCCAGGGCGGCGTCCCTCTCATCGGTTGCCAGGTAGCCCTTGTCAACACTGCGGCCCAGGAACTTCTCAATGGTTGCCATGCCGCGATCCAGATAGTCCTGGGAGATATCCCTCATCCAGACCTCGAATCCCGACTGGGCAGCCACCTGGGTTATACCTGCGCCCATTTGCCCGGCGCCGATCACCATTATCTTCTCAATCTTCATTTTAGAGCACCTCCTGAAGAGTCTGGAGTCTATACTCTGACAAGGGTAGCCTCACCCTGGGCGGCCCCGCTGCAGATTGTAGCCAGACCCAGCCCACCGCCGCGCCGGCGGAGTTCGTAGATCAGCGTCATCAAGATCCGGGCGCCGCTGGCCCCAATGGGGTGGCCAATGGCTATCGCCCCTCCGTTGACATTGACGATCTCAGGGTCAGCCCCCAACATATCTATACTTGTAATGGCCACAGACGCAAAGGCCTCGTTGATCTCAATGAGATCCAGATCGGAAACGGTCATACCCGCCTTCTCCAGGGCCACCTTGCCGGCCAGCGCCGGTACCTTGGCCAGGTAGGGGGCGTCAAGAGAAGCGGTGCCGTGACTGATGATTGTCGCCAGCGGAGTAGCCCCCAGCTCCTCAGCCTTCTCGCGGGACATGAGAACAAGGGCGGCGGCTCCGTCATTGATACCAGGGGCGTTGCCCGCCGTCACGGTGCCGTCGGCGCCAAAGACAGGTCTCAAGGCTGCCAGTCCCTCCGGGGTTGTGTCAGAACGGGGATGCTCATCGCGGTCGAACACCAAGGCATCGCCCTTTCGTTGCGGGATCCTGACGGGCATTAACTCGTCGGCAAACCTCCCATTCTCGTGGGCCTCCTTAACCCGCATCTGGCTGCGATAGGCCCACTGATCCTGCTGCTCTCGGCTTACTCCAAGCTCCATGGCAACGTCACTGCCGTGAACCCCCATGTGAACATCCTTGATGCCGCACCAGAGGCCGTCATTAACAGTGGCATCCACCAACTTACCGTTGCCGAGACGATATCCATAGCGGGCCCTCTCAAGTAAATAGGGGCCCAGGCTCATATTCTCCATTCCGCCTGCGATGACGGTGTCGGCCTCCCCCAGGCGGATCATCATGTCGCCAATATTGGCTGCCCGGAGGCTTGAGGCGCAGACCTTGTTCAGTGTGTCTGACGGCACCTCTGGCGGCAGGCCAGCCTTGATTGTCGCCTGGCGCGACGGGATCTGCCCGGCCCCTGCCTGTACCACCATACCCATGTAGACGTAGTCTATTTCATCTTCCCGGCCCTGCAGCCCTGCCCTATCCACCACTTCACGGATGGCCATCGCCCCCAGGTCCACGGCGGGGATGGAGCTAAGGGTTCCTCCCATCCGTCCGAAGGGTGTTCGAACCGCGCTGACCACAACCGTCTCTCTCCTGCTCATCTCTCAGACCCCCTTGTTTGTCCTATAACTACATATGACAGCGGCTCCTTCAATAACACCAGCCGCTTGTAAGACTTTCCTATGTATTCACTATTCCGTCAAATTGGGGAAACTCCTGTTTTGAGGCGAGCAAACCGGATCTAGGACGATGAGGGGGATAGGTCTATCCGGAACCGGTGGCTGTAGATGTTCATCCGCTCCCCGCGGGCAAAGCCCACAACGGTGACACCCAGCTCCAGGGCGTACTCCAGTGCCAGGGAGGTCGGCGCTGAGCGGGATACTAGGATAGGTACCCTGGCCCGCGCGGTCTTGAGAAGGATCTCCGAGGAAACCCGGCCTGTTGTCAGCAGCACCAGGTTAGAGGGGTCAATCCCCGCCAGGAGGCAGTGGCCCACGATCTTGTCGAGGGCATTATGGCGACCCACGTCCTCCCTGACGATGGTAAGGCCCTGACCCGGTTCCGCCAGGGCGACGCAGTGGGTTCCACCAGTGGCGAGAAAGAGCTCCCCTGAGCGTTGGAAGTCCCGCATCAGGCTGGTGATATCGGCGGCGTCGCAAAGAGGTTTGGGGCCAGCATCTGAGCTCGGGACTGGAATGGGCGAAAGACCGACAGATTCCAGGCTCAGACTGAAGGTTGAACCGCGCCCGCAGCCCGAGGTAATGGTTCCTTTACCGAAGATCGCTCGCTCCAGGGGCCTGTCTTCGACGGTCTCTACAAAAACCCCGCGGCGATGGTCGTCAACCTCAACCGTCAGGATGTCTTCCTTTGTCCCCAAGAGACCCTCACCATACATGAATCCCACAGCCAACTCCCGCCTGTGCTGAGGCGTGCAGAGAAGAGAAACAAGTTCCTCACCGTTATAGAACAGGGTCAGGTGCTCCTCCGCTGCAACGGAGTCCGTTACCTCCTGGGACTGTTCCCCCTTGCTGCGGATGATCTCAACCCGTTGGGCCCCGGCGCCCTCATACCCCTTATTCCCTCTGTCAGCCATGACGAGTCATCTCCTAGCAACCATTCCCATTCATGTGCCATCTACTTCACAACAATTCTACCCTAACCGAATGACAGTAGCAATTTGGGGGGTGCTTGACCAAGCCCTTCTTGCATAAGGGTTTTAAGAGCGGACCATGACCTGCCCGGCCTGAGGGACGTCGGTATGGGGTGACGATATGAAACAAGGCGGTAACTGGATGCCCACACCACAGGGGTGGCTAGTCCCAATAGTACTGCTGGCCTGCGCCTGCCTTGTGATTGTTGCAGCGGGGCTGACCTGCCTCTATTACGGCAACCATCTCTACGACTCTTTCCATGGCAATGATGCTGGTGGCTATGATGCCCTGGCAGGCGGGAAGCCCGGCACAGTCCATCGGATTGCTGATACCATCGCCTGGACATACCCTTGTGATGGGTCTACTGTAACCTACCGAGAGGACTCAATTGTCCTCAGATTTAGCTCAAGCGCCTATATGGGTAAATTTCAGGTCTCTATAAACCCCGCCTTCAACCTTCCCCTCATTCAATGGGTCGGAAGCTCCCTCATCCTGACAGAACAGGCGCAACCCCTGGATGGGAACTACACCGTGACGGTCACTGATCCCCTGGGCAAAATGGAGGGTTTTCGGTTTGACTTCTCGGCCCGTCCCGGTCGCCATCAGGCCCCCTATGTGGAACTGCTGGAAACAAGGGAACGCCGTTTCATAGACGGGTCTTACATGGGGGCAGCCGGCCCCCCCCGGGTACTGGAGTCGGGCCAGGGGCTATCGGTAGGTAAAGGAGACGTCCTGATCCACTTTCATCTGCCGCCTGCCAGTGGTGTCCCCCAGTTCGTTGCCGCCTTTCATTCCCTACCGGACAGGGTTGATACCTCCTGGGTTCAACTTGACCGTGAGGTTGTCGTCTCGTTGAGATGGCCGGCAGATGACGCCAGCGGTGAAGATGAAGAACTTGTCGTCCTCGTGGATCCCACCGTCAATGACCTGGTTGGACAGCTATTCCCCGACGGGTTCACAGTCTCCCTGCGACGTGCAGAGCAACTGACCTTCACGGCGGTGGATAAGGGTAACCCCTCCCACCGCACCCCCTATCAACAGCCCAGAAATGCCTACTATGCTGTGGCCGAACCCGTCGCCGTCCGGTTCCACTTTAGCCAGCCCGTGAACCGTGACTTCATTGAGGCCGCCTTCACCTTGACGGAGCCCTCAATACCCCTTGACTTCCAGTGGCAGGGCGACCGGGCAGTTGATGTCACCGCCGATGCCTCTGGCCTCAGCCCTGGCGATGTCCTGGTCCTGGACCCTCAGTGTTGGCCAGAACGGCATCCACCCACCGCCGGCTTTCAGGAGCAGGGCGACGCCGCGTCCCCCACGTCCATCTGGTTCAACGACGCCCTCACCCTTCACATCGCTGACCCGCGCACCCTCATCGCATATCAGGTATCAGACCTTGTCAACGGCCGCGAGGTCACAGAACCAGAGACCCTTGCCTTCTTGCCTCCCGGTGTCATCCCCACAGGCTTGGGGGTTGGCGGCACAGTGCTGTCGGCCATGGAACCTGTCCGAGGCCCAGATGGAACCCTCGCTGAGGACAACGGCGGCGTCCTTGGGCTTCCCTGGCTCTTCCCGCTACCCACCGACAACCGGCCCGGTGACTTGCGCCAGAAGCAGATTGACTCTCTAGACCTCTCAGCTGAGACCGGGTGGGCGCTGGCCACCCATTTCACTGACGATGGGACCCTCTTTCTGATCCTACCAGATGGTTGGGCGACCCTCTCCCCAGATAGGCCGGGGCATCCTCTGAATATCGTAACGGGACTTGTTCCAGGGGAGAGGTTTCTGGGGATTGCACCCGCGCCTGATTGGTCGCAAGTAGCGTTCCTGACGACAGCGCCGGGCGCCTTGACCAACGGAAGGCACCAAGCCCCCCTGCCTGATACCGGAGTTCCCGTCTATCTCCGTGTGGCAACCACAACAGGCGAGATCACCTCAGGTCCCGTCATCGTCGGCAGCCTCCACGACAGCCTCGACTTTTACACCGGTTCCCTCGCCTGCGCCTGGCAGGGTGACGAGATCTACTTTGTCGATCGGCTTGGTGATGGAAAGACGGTTCTGGCAGCTGTCAACCCCGCAACCGGAGACAAGCGCCTTCTCCATCAGGTTACAGGCCTTCGAAGACAACTGGGTCTTGTGGCTGTGCCAGCCCCTTTGAGTCAGGGCAAGGGCCACGGGGATTATCCGCTGCTAATCGCGTTGACTGAGGACATGACTGAGGACATGACTGAGGGATGGGCTGAGGGGCGAGCACTGTTCCTGGGGCCTGACGGGAACGAGGTGATTGACTCCCTGATTCTCCCCGCTGGAGAAGAGTGGCGCGCCATCCCGGCGCCGGATGGGTCCGCTGTGGTCTTTAGCCCCGAAGATAGGACAGGGCTGACCACCAGCATCGTCTTCTTCTTTGAGAATGAGACCGTCATTCGGGTTAGGGGCGTTGCAGTTGGTTGGTCTGCCAGCTCCGACCTGATCTATGCCCACCAGCCTTTACAGGGGCGGTAAGTAGAAGGAAGACTACTGCTGCCATCAGGCCCAGGACCAACCGCCGGCCAACAACCTCGCGCGTTGCCGCCTGTTCCGTGGTTAGCTGGTGAAGCCTTTCCTCGAGGCCATTCACTCTGCGCCATGCCCTCCCAGCCCTGGCTGTGACCCACTTGGTCTCCATCACCACCTGCTCGTGGCGCCTGAAGACGGCGGCGCGCTCCCGCATCATCCGGTCCACAGCCCCGATAACAGCCCGCTCAAGATCGGATGCATCGCGGATGAAGTCGGGGTCTGGTTCCGCATCGAGGGCGTTAGGATCCACAACATCGTCGCCGCTTGACTCTTCATCGGGCTCACCTTCCATCTCCGGTGGAGCCATCACCCTGTTGATCATTACCGAGAGGATATAGGGATTGTCCCTCAGGAATACCAACCCGCAGTCGTTGACTGAGCCGTAGGTGGTGCCAGTCTTGTGGGCCACAGGAACCCCACCGCCAACAACCCTGGGTATCCGGGAGGTGAATATCGTTGTCAGGAGAGAGTCCAGGAACAGTTCCGTGTAGTACTCCCCGAAACGGTTTTGATAGACCATCTCCAGGACCCGGCCAGCGTCATAGGGAGTGGTTCTTAGCGCCCCCTGGTACTCGACCTCGACCGCCGTGGGAAGAAGGTTTGAGCCAATAACAGTATCAGAGAGGCCGAGGGCCGCAGTCTCACGATAAACCGTTGGCCTTCCCAGATGGTTGTAGAGCAGATTAAAGAAGTCGTTCTTCGATAAGACGATCATCTCTGTGACCAGGTCCTTCACCGTCAGCCCCTCTTTGCCAACGGCTTCATCCCCATCCGGCCCCTCATCACCCTGCTGGGGGGTATGAACTACCTCAGTCAGGTCTATCTCGCCCCGACTTGCGAGACTGTATGTAACCGCCGCCAGAAATAGCTTGGATACGCTGGCAGGAAAGAAGTCTCCGTATCCATCGTCGCGGACAAGCCGGTGATTGTGGCCAAACTCGAGTCCAGACCGGAGCTCTTTGACATAGATCCCGAGGCGGGCATTGAGCTTCAGGGTGGCATCTTCCAGGGGTAAAACTGATTGAGGGAGACGGTCGGAGAAACCTTCGGAGGTGGACTGAAAGGCCCTCTCGAAACCGTTGAGAAGCTGCAACTGCTCATCAAGGTAGAACGCCTCCGCGTGAGCCCTGGTAAGGGGTGTCTGAATACCCTGAATAGCGCTATCAAGCCGGCGGCCATCAGCGGCCCACCCGTAAGCATCTAGCAAGCAGAAGAGAATGACTAGTACTAGCAGTGCCTGAGCTACCCGTCTTGCCCCCCAGACCCCGTCAAGACCCATAAAGACCTCCTCATAGGGACTGCCTGTTTAATGCACTGTTAACATTATTCTCCACAGGTCTCGCCCTTCCTTCCCCGGGAGAGAGCTGGCTGCGCCTGGCTAGTCGCTGCTCAGACTCAAATGTGGTATTATCTTGTCTAGTGGTGCTTTATGTACTCTACTATGCCAATCGGAGGTGGCAGAGATGGCACGAGGACACCCTTAACCGCCTAGTCTGGCCCGGCCTCCCCCGCGCGTGTGACTCAATTTCTGGTGGGTCTGTAGCAAATGAGACAACGCGCGAGGAGTGACAAGAGTGTTGTGGGAAGCACGCATTGAGGCTAACACCTGGAAGCTCTACACCTACTGGTTCTTCCACAATCTGATACTGGCTTACGTAATCGAACGCCTCTACTGGCAGGATCGAGGCATGACGGTTCAGATGGTCGTCTATACCGAGACCATCTATGCCGCCATCGTGATACTGCTGGAGATCCCCACCGGCGTGCTGGCAGACAGATGGTCCCGCAAGAACCTGCTTGTTATCGGGGCCTTACTGGCTTGCACCGAGTTTGCTATCTTGATATACGCCCGGTCCTTCTGGCACTTCGCTTTGGCTGTCGCCTTTGCGGCGGTCCAGCGGGCGCTGTGCAGCGGAACCAGCAACGCCCTCCTCTATGATTCTCTTAAGACAGTAGATGAAGAAGCTGGCTTCGAGCGGTCCCTGGGTAGGCTCCGGGTCTTTGACCACGGCGCATCGGTACTGGCTGCCCTGCTTGGGTCCCTGGTCGCGGCCAGGGCGGGCCTTGAGACTACCTACTGGCTTTCACTAGGAAGCCTGGTGGTGTCTCTGGTGGTATCGTTTCTCCTTATTGAACCCCCAAGGGATTGCGGCATTGACATTGAACCGGCGTCACGCCAAGACCTGAGTTTCAAGGCTTATGTTCAGGAGGCGTCTCAGTTCTTCCGGCAGGGTCCCGTTGTGCGGTATGTCCTACTGGCGGGGGTTGTTGTAGCTGCCACCATAACCTATATCGACGAGTTCTGGCAGCTCTATGCTGACGCCGTTGCGGTGCCGGTTGTATGCTTTGGCATGATCCAATCCAGCGGCCTGCTTGTGGCTACTGCAACCAGCGCTGTGGCCTATAAAGCACGATTCTGGCTAAACCTGCAGCAGGTCATAGCTATAACCCTGACTCTAGTGACCATCGGTACCCTGATGATGTCATTCACTGTATCCCCCGGTGGCTTGCTCCTTCTGATCCCGTTGTACGCTGCCGCGGCGCTGACAGAGCCCCTTATCATGGGGTACCTCCATCATCGGGCCGACTCCTTCAACCGCGCAACCATTGAGTCGTCACTGTCAGCAGTCAACCGCCTGGCAACCATAGCTGTCGGGCTAGTCTTCGGTTGGGTCTCTACGGGCTGGACAATCTTCGCCGGGTTCAGGCTTCTGGGGGCTTTCACCGGATCCTACCTGCTATACTACTTTCTCAGCATGAGCCTGAGTACCGAAGAGTCAGCTGAAAAGAAGCCGATCTAGAAGAATGTACAGGGTAAGCGGGGCGCCTGGATATCCCGGCGCCCCGCTTAATAGATCACAGCCCGCCCTACCAATCCTCACCTGGTAGGCTCCCTCTCTGGGAGCGGTAGTCTCCAGATGCTGGCGGACAAAATCTGCCACCAGTTTTATCCTCTCGTTTCCATTTCCCCTCATGTACTTCATCCCTCTCTCACTCGACCTGAGCTCCGTAGGCCTGGGCCACATAGATTGCCTGGGAGACATCGAGCCGCACCTTAAAGAGGCTGAAGTTCCTGACATTGACCCCATCGATCCGCGCCCCCCTCAGGTCCGCTCCCGCCAGGCTGGCCTCATCCAGGAGGGCACTGGTCAAGTCTGCCTCCCTGAGGTCGGCGTCCTCCAGGTTGCAGCGATACAGGTCGGCTTCGGCGAACCGCACCCCCCGCAGGTCTAACCCTTTTAGTACCGCCTTCCGCAGGCTGGTAAAGGACCAATCTCCACCTGAAATAACGAGTCCCGTTGTCTTCACGTTGTCAAAGGTCGAACCCGTCATTTTACACTCCAGAAACCTGGCGCTAAACAGATTCGTCCCGTCGAACCTGCAGTTAGTGAAGGCGGATCTATCGTGGGAAGACGCGTTCAACCGCGCGCCAGTGAAGTCGCATTCAGAAAAAGAACAGCCAGCGATTTCTGTCTCACTGAAGTCGGTGTGGCGAAAACTGCACCCGATGAACTGACAGCCCTTGATCTCCCTACCATCTAGAGCCCTGCCATCGAAGCCCTCCTGGGTATACACCTTGCCAGCGACTAAATGCATGGCGGATGCCTCCTTGTCGATGCTCAGCTAGCATTCGTCAACACTACCGTAAACACCATCTTCACTCTATCTTCAGGCCCGTCTCCTCTCTGACCTCCCTACCCAAAGGCATTTTCATACTACCCACAGCAAACATGACGGTGATTGAAAGAGGACCGTTCCTCCGTGCCACTGGCTGGCGTTGCGCCCCCCATAGCGGCTATTGTCACCAAAGCAGCAGTGGCAGGTATCGCGGACTGTCTCGTCCTCCATGATGCATCCGACCACCTCCGCTCCCCCGTTGATCCCGAAGGCAATCTCAGCCAGTTGATAGTTGGCGGGGTTGGCTGCCAGGTCCCGCTGCATCCAATCCAGATACTGCTGGAATACGGGGTCGTCCTCATCGCAGCAGGAGATCAGTCATAGACAATGGCGACCCTATCCCCGGCACCAACGCCCATCTGCCTGTCAAGGACATTCTCCACAAACATCCCTATTCGCCCATCTTCACCAGCCCCGGGGGGTAACCCCTCTAGGGAAGCCTTCTCAGACATCATCTCGACTCTCAGCCCCTGTAAAGCCCAATTCCTCAATGACCACTCCCTCGTCGTTGGGTTCAACTGGGCCTGAACCAAGGCTCTTCGCAAGCCCAAGGACGGTAAGGAGGGCGCGCTTGCCCCGGAGGGTTAACTCATAGGAGTTCCGCTCTGGACTCAGCAGGTAGCGGGCGCTGGCCAGCTCCCGCAGGTGATGATAAAGCTGACCCGATGAAAGCCCTGTCTCCTCCGCCAGTTCTCCTGCGGACTGACTACCCTCAGCCAACGCTTTTAACAGCCCGATCCGCTGCTCGCTGCTAAAGGGCGACATGAACTGGGCAACCTGAACCTCACTGACATCCCTGAGGCCTTCCCAGGTCTCTTCAGAGTGGGACAGCATCTGGCCGCCGCCCTCACGCCAGTAGCAGACCAGGGAGACGAAGCGGCCGTTGTCCATGGCCTTCACCCCTTCGAGAACCACCGGCACTTGATCGGGAATCTCGCCTCTCTGTCCCCGCTCCCGGCGCGGTGGCCGGGGAGCCCGCGGCGGTGATGGAGGCTCTGGCGGGGCGGGGCGTTGAGGGGATCCTCCCCTGGGTCTTCCGGCGGACCTCTCCTGCTGTTCCTTCAAGTCCTTGACCTCCCCGGCCAGTTCAGCCAGGATCCGCCGCACTTCATTCAGTTCCTCTCTGTAGCTGTCACCGGTCATTCTATCACTCCCTCGTTTATTCTGTAATTTTGGATTCCTGTACTATGAATATATCTCAGGTTACTGCCATCTGTCAACTGGATCGTCACCAACCATACCCTCTCCACATAGCCTACTAGAGAACGAGACGAGTCAGCAGCTCAGGCAGCACCCCCATACGCTGGTAACCTACCTGCGCCGCCCCCTGGGCAGCCTTGTGAAGGGAGACCGAGTGGAGCCTCTCACGGACCGCGCCACCACCACATCATGTTTAGACTAGGTATTATTGCACTTGCCGTAAGCCTGGATAGTCTGACGGCAGGGACTGCCTTCGGGGCGAGCCGGGTCCGACTTCGCGGCTATACCATAGCCTTGCTGTCGGTTGTGTCCATCCTTACCGTCTTGACCGGAGGGTTCCTGGCCCTGCAGGCCTCGTTCTGGATTTCGCCGGGCACTGCCCGTCAAGCGGGATCCGTTCTTCTGGCCCTTTTAGGTCTCTTCCTCGTCATCCAGGCTTTCCTGTCAGCCCAGGAACTCGACAACACACCTGTTCCCATCGATCCTCCCGTTGAGGAACCAGGAGCCGACAGGCAACAGGTCCTTGTCAAGGCCCACATTGCCGGCCTGGTACTGATGGTCCTCAGGGAACCAACCCTTGCGGATCAGGACAGATCAGGGACAATTGAGATTGGCGAAGCGGTGGTACTTGGGACAGCGTTGGCCATGGACGCCGCGGCCGCGGGTATGGCCTCAGCCCTGATGGGAGGCAGTGTCATCCTGCTTGCGCTGGCCGTCGGCATCATGAACGGCTTGATGTTCTACGCTGGATTTCGCCTGGGTGCGTCGTTTACCGGATCGCCTAAGTTCAGGCGAACGGCCCGGCTGATACCTGGCATTATACTGTTTCTTCTCGGCCTCCTGCGCGCTACCGGGACAGCTTAATTCAACGGACCCGGAGGCAGGGTTCACCCACGGCACGTCGAAGAGCTAACCATCCCGTCATCCGTAGGAGGACATCAGCAGCATGGCGTCAGTAAATCGGGCCAACCATAAGCCGCAGCATGAGACAAGCACTCGCAGACATCGCTCCTTGAGCACCCGCGCCCTGACCAGAGTCGCGGTGTTTGCGGCCCTTACCGCAGTAGGCGCCTTCGTTCGCATCCCATTGCCCTATGTCCCTTTTACCCTGCAGACCTTCTTTGTCCTCTTCGCCGGCAGTCTCCTAGGCAGCCGCCTCGGACTCCTGAGCCAGGTGATCTACCTCGCCCTGGGTCTGATGGGCCTCCCAATCTTTGCCCATGGTGGTGGACCCTCCTATGTGCTTCACCCCAGTTTCGGTTACCTTCTCGGCTTCGCCGCCGCCGCCTACATCATCGGCCTGGTGGTGGAGAGGGCCAACGAGCGAAGCCTCAAAACCTACTTGCTGGCAAACTTACTGGGGCTGGGAATCATCTATCTTATAGGCCTACCCTATCTTCATGTAATTCTCAACAACGTGGTCGGCGTGGAGTTTTCCCTGACCCGAACCCTCTGGGCAGGCATGGTTGTCTTCCTTCCTGGGGACTTCCTTAAGGCCTTAGTGGCCGCCAGGGCGGCAGCGGATATGGCGTACCGGCTGCCCTTCTGAACTCCCCAGACCAGGAATTAGTAGGACCCTGCAGGAGGTTTTATCGGTACTGGAATCGAAATAAACTCTGAATAACCACACCAGAGATGCATTAGGAGATGCATTAAATGATCTACTGAGAAGCCGGTTGATTGGAAGCCCCATACTTGCCAACATCAAGGGAGGAGAACCTACCGTGTTTGAAAGTGCCAAGGTCTACCGTTACACCACAATCATGAGCGCTGGTCACGGGATGACCCATGCCTACCTACTATTCTTTGCTCCTTTCATCACATCGATTCAAAAGGCCCTGGGCGTCGACTACGTAGCCCTGGGGGCCTTAGTAAGCTTTGCCTTCATCGCCTACGGAGTGGGCTCGCTTCCCGCTGGCTTCATCTCTGACTATGTGGGCCACAAGCGCTCTGCCGTGATCTCGCTGGTGGTGCCTGCTATCGGGTGTATGGTTGGGTTTTTTGCTCACTCCTACACCATGATGGCCGTGTCCTTTGTGTTGCTGGGCGCCGGGACAAGCATCTACCACCCTGTTGCCAACGCCCTGGTCACCAATTTCGCCACTGGTGAGATGCGGGGTAAGGCATTGGGTATCCACGGAGTGGGCGGAAACGTGGGAATGGCCCTGGCACCGATACTGACCGCTGGAGTTGTACACTTCGGCAGCTGGCGCTACGCCTTCCTGCTCTGGGGCATCATCGGCTTACTGGTAGCCCTCCTCATCTCCCGGACCGTCCCGGAGGTCATCTCGCGCGGAAGCAGTGAAAAGAGTGCTACCCCAAGAACCTCCCTATCCAGCCTACTGACGGTCACTGCCATCGCTGTACTGGCCATCCTGGCGGTTCAGGGTTTTTTCAACGACGGTGTTTTCGCCTACCTGCCGGCCTTCCTCCAGAGCGAAAAGAGCCTGTCGGTGGCTGTGTCAGGTTTGGTGGCGGGCCTGAACTTTGGCGCGGGGATCCTCGGCCAGTTGGCGGGGGGCTACCTTTCGGACACCATCGGCCGCAAGGCCACCCTGGCCTGGGGAAGTGTGGCCTGCGTCATTACCTTTGCCCTGCTCCCTATTGTTTCTAATGGGGTCCTTTTAATGATCACAATTGCTGCCATGGGATTTGCCCTCTTCATGCTGCAGCCGCCAATGAACGCCCTTGTTGCCGATGTCACGCCCTCAGACGTTCGGGGCGCCTCCTTCGGCATTGTCTTCTCAGCCAAGTACGGTATCGGGGCCTTTGCGCCATTTGTCGGCGGAATAATCGCGGCGAATAGCGGCTACGGCCCCTTCTTCTACCTACTGGCCGCCTCGGCCCTTGTGGGGTTGCTCCTGCTCTACTTCGTACGGCCCGAAGAGACGGTCTACACAGGGGCCGAGGGAGTCACACTCAAACAGTAGGCATGTATGGTTGTTAATGAGGATAATCGCTTTTTTTGAGATCCTGGCCTAGTCCAACCGGTCGCCGCACTCGCCGCAGAAACGAGAAGAGTGGCTGTTCATGGCGCCGCATTTTTCGCACTCCACCATCTGCAGTGAACTACCGCAGTTGTTGCAGAACTTGCCTTCACCGGCGGGCTTGCCGCACTGAGGGCAGAGGGTCTGCTTGCTTTCAATCTTGCCGTGAAAGACCTTGGTCTTGGAGGCCTCTTCTGAGATGTCCTCAACCATCTTGCGGGCCCTGGCATGGGCAACCTCCACGTTTGCTCGGGGAGCGCACTCCACACAGAGGCCTTCCTGCTCATTCCAGTCGTTGGCGCAGAGCCACTGGCGACACTTGGGACAGCGCTGGAAATTGCCCTTGGCCTCATTCTGGGCCTTGCTAAAGGCGGCTTCGTGCTCTTTATGCCAGGCAGGGGTCATCCCCTCGAAACGCTCGCTCAGAATATTTGCGCCCCGCAGAGCACTGTAGCTGAGGTTGTGCTTGCCAGCCAAACTTGATACAGCCCCAATGGCACCGCCAAGTCCCCGTAGGAAGCGGCCCTTCTTGTAGGTCTTGGACTCAATGAACCTGGTCTTATAGCCTTCCTGACAGAGGTCGCAGTAGAAGGTGAATTGAAATCCCGCCTCGGTGCTGTTGTCTTCATAGTTGTCGGTAAAGGGTTGCAGAGTCATCTTTCCAACACTCCTTCGTAACAATGGATTATGATCCTTGGGGCCTCATCGGTTTCCCACACTTTATACAGGTATCCCCCAGCGGGGGCTGTTCTTCGCGGCACTTCCGTTGGGGACAGGTCACAACAAGGCGCTGGTCGCAGTGCTCGCAGTAGTCGGAGAAGAAAGTAGTCTCGGCACAGAATGGACAAGTCAGCTGCAGTGACAGTCCGCAGGATGGACAGGCAGTCCAACTCTTACGAGTGGGATGGGCGCACCTAGGACAGCGCGCCTGTAAGGGATTGACCTTCCCGCAGGTCGGGCAGACATTGGCATCAGGTGGCACCAGTTCTTCACAGTATCGGCATGGCTGCATATACCCCGGCAAATGAAACCCTCCTTTCGTTCATCTATTAGGGTCAATCAGCTTAGCCACCCCTTGCTGCCACTGTTCAAAAGATCCATGGGAAACGCGGCCAATATAGAGTTTCCGCAGTTCCTCCAGGGCAGGCAAGCGGCGCAGGGCATAGAGGTAACGGAGATAACGGGGCTCGCGAAGCCTCTCCTCAGGCAGGTAGATGGGTTCGCGTCGGAAGTTTATCGCCTGCATACAGCGGTTGACCCGGCGCAACATCCGCTCTGTTTCAGCCTTCATGTCAACCTTCCCGCTGGCATACTCGCTCTGCCCGGTAATGCGAAACAGGTAGGTGGCCTGGGCCGTCTCCCTATCGGAGAAGGATTCCATAATCAAGGCATTCCCGGGCTGCGTGGGATCGGAGCTATAGACTGGGAACAGAAACCAGACGTAATCTCCCGTCAGGTCCCCCATCAGGCCCCGCTTAACCCCCATTGCCATCTGCTCCGCCTGAGCCAGCGACTTCAGATAGGCATACTCCTCTTTGATTGGGGATTCGTCAACCTTCTTCTCCAGCACTGGCCAGAACTTCCGCGAAACAGCATTGATCTCGTGGCGTGACGCCGCCCTGCCTTCACGCATTACCCGCGCCAGCTTCCATACCTGAGCGGGATCAGCCATAGGTAGCAGTTGCTTAACCAACGCCTGGGTCCTCTCCTCAAGCCGGTTTATGGCGACCTCCAGGTTGTGCTTAAAGCCATCGAGGTGGTAGCCCATGCGGCTAAAGACAACCCCTTCGCCGTACTCAGTGGTGACCTTGAGGGTATGCCCTTCGGCCTCCAGGTCCATCATCTCGCTGTACAGGAAACGTAAGGGATCCGCCTGCTCCGGTATGAGCACCAGAGCCGTCTCATAGAGGCGCGGCTCACAGCGTCCCTCGCCCAAGACCTGGTCGGAAGCATCGTAGTAGTTGTAGGTAGCCTCAAAACCCGAACGCAGCACCTTTTCCTGCATTAGCATATCTTCCAGCAGCATCCCGCCCCGCTCCCTGAACAACAGGCGCAAGAAGTCCTCGTAATTGTAACCAAGGCGGTGCAAAAGCAGTTTCTCCTGGGAACTGAGAAGGAGCACGGCCTGGTAATCTCCCTGTTTCACTTCGACTATGTCCCGGTAGGGAATCCTGCGACCCGAGCCGCCTTCCGGCGCCAGTGCCAGGCACTCCTCATCCATAACAAGACGGGCCCGGCCTTCCCTCACTACACCACCGGCCTGATTCAACCAGGCGTAAGCGGCTTCGCCCTGAAAAACTGGAGGCTTGATTGCCTGTTCTTCGCTCATCGAACCCCATCCCCTCATTACAAGCCTGGCTCACCGTAACCATAAGAAACATAGTTTGCTTTCCACAGCCACAACCCATCCCCCTGCAGGAAAGCAAGAGTTTTCCGACAAATCTCACTGCTGCTGACCAATATAGCGAAGGCCCCCTCCAAGGAGGGGGCCCTGATATAGGTCAACCTTCCGGCGCCGCTATGGCCGTTTCGGCTCTCATTTCACCCTGCAGTCCATAGGGCGCCAGCTGGCAGACTCCTCTAATACAGGTAACTCTGGCCGGGATCGGGATAGTTCGGAGGGAAGAGGGCGGTTAAGACCCGTCTCGCCTCTCCTGAAGCCACCCCAAGGGAAGCCATCCCGTCCGCACCGGGCAGCACGCTTCCCAGGGCCAGCTTAGTCAGGTCCTGATAGGATAGGTCTACGGCGTCTCCCACGGAGGCGTCCGTCACCGAGCTCTCCCTGTAGCCAACAGAGATCCCGTTCACATCATAGTGGAGTGTAACTACCTGACCCGATAGTCCAGCATCCCTATCCTCCGCTACCCGCACCGTCGCCATCCCCTGGACGGACTCTGCTGGCCAACCGCGCTCCTGCCAGCGGGCAGACAGGACTGGTTCCAGTGACTTCAACAGGCCTCCAGGGTTCACCACCAGCGCGAAGCCGGCCGAGGGCCTCCGGTACCGGAGTACCCCCCTGAAGTCGCCCAGGCCGGTCCTTACCAGGCTGTTTCTGGGGGAGGCGGTAAAGCCCATCTCCTTCAGGCCCCGGCCCAGGGCCAGCCGGGCAAGGCCAATCCAGAGTTGGCTGGCAGCCCCATCATCCACTGCAGCGCCCTCTACTATGTTCAGGACCTTGGCCTCAAGGTCTTCAGTAACGCTGGCGTAGGCCATGGCTCTATCTGAGCCTTCCCCGTCAGCCCCCCTGAGGACATGGAGCCTTTCAAGGTCGGGGAAGGGATGCTCGATTGTTCTCGCAAGCTCAGGATCGCCCAGGGATAGTTCCCGCTGCCACCAGTCGACACCGCGACTGAGGGCCAGGCAGCCTCCACGGGCTTCCTCCTCCCACACCCCGGCCAATGCTGGGGCATCGTCAGGGCTGGCTGTTGTCAGGCGGGGCCCTTCAGCTCCAGAGGGTCCACCAGCAGACTTGAGAACCTGGTCAACTGGAAGCACCAGCCGGTGGGTGGCCAGACACTTGGTGTATCCCGACCGGGAGTAGTACTCGGGGACTCCGTGGAAGAATAACACGGTTCCGCCCTGGTCGTGGACGTACTGGTTGAGCCTTTCAATCAACCTGACCATGATGCCCTGGCCCCTGTATTCATGGAGGGTTGCGGCGGGGTTCAGCATCCAACTCTCAGTCCTGATCCCCTCAATGTAGGTGGGGCGGTAATGGGCGCCAACAATACTGACGATGTGGCCGGTGGACGCATCTTTAGCTACCAGATTGCACTCTGGGCGGAAGTCGTTCCGGTGATACAGGTAATCAAAGCAAGCCTTTTCGTTGGGGTTCGTCCTGTCCCCCCCGTAGTAGGGTTTCTTGAATGAGGCGTCGATGACATCAAGGATCTCGGGGATCTCTTCGCTGGTTCCGTGGCGAATTATGATCTCATTATGGTTTTTACCTTCTGGCAATGTCGTGCCCTCCAATCCAGTCTTAAAGCAGTTTCGTTCTAAGGAAAGATCATCACTGCCTTGACGCGGGGCACGCCTGAAGAAACAAAAGGGCCGCAGTTCAGCGCGGCCTGTTAGAGCAGGTTTTCTAGTCGTTTCGAGGATTGCAGAGAACCATCTTACCAATGGCTATAGAATCTGAAAACCTGAAGCCAGGAATGCCGCGAAAAGGCTGTGAGGTTGGGTTGAGACTTGCGCAAGTGCCCTCATATCTAGCATTCCTCCTTCAGTCTGGAACAAAGCCGTGGTTGTTTTCATCACTCAACCTATTCTAGTGGAAGGCCGGCCCTCAGTCAAGGTTTTTCTGCCGCGGAACCGCCAGGTGAGGGTCATTCAGTACTGCCTCCCCCCAGGTAGAGATCAATGACCTTGGGATCCGATAGTAGCTCTGTCCCAGAACCTGTTACCGCGTTCTTGCCCATGTCAAGGACATAACCCCTGTCAGACATGGCCAGCGCCTTCCGGGCATTCTGCTCCACCATTAGAATCGAGCAGCCGCTGCCGTTGATCTCCATTATCTTCTCAAAGACCACATCAACAAGCCTGGGGGATAGACCCGCTGACGGTTCATCCAGAACCAACAGGCGCGGCCGAAGCATCAGGGCTCGCCCCATTGCCAGCATCTGACGCTGCCCACCGGATAGGGTCCCGGCCCGACTGCGTCGCTTCTCCCACAGGTCTGGAAAGAGGCCATAGACTCTTTTCAGGGCCCGGGCCAGTTGATCACCGCGTTTGAGCAGGTAGCCACCGACCTCAAGGTTCTGGTGCACAGACAGATTTGCGAAGACGTTTCTGGTCTGGGGAACATAGCACAACCCAATCTGGACGATAGCCGATGGCTTCAAGCCCACTATCCTGTGGCCGTCAAAGGAAATCACCCCGGACCTAACGTTGATGAGGCCGAAAATGGCCTTAGCCAGGGTTGACTTCCCGGCCCCGTTTGGTCCCACGATTACTACCATCTCTCCTCTGGCAACAGAAAGGCCCAGCCCGTGCAAAACATCAGCATCTCCATATCCGGCCCGCAGGTCTGTCACCTGCAGCAGCTTGCTCCCAGGATCAGGAGCAGGAGCATCGGCCCTGTGTAGAGCCTCCTGCTGGCCCCTCATGACACCACCCCCAGGTAGGAGTCGACGACATCGGGGTGCCGTTTCACTTCCTGGGGATCGCCAGCGGCAATCACCGTTCCGCCGGCCATCACCAGGACCCGATCGCAGAGAGCGGTTATCATATCCAGGTCGTGCTCAATAATGAAGAAGGTCAGTCCCTGCTGCTTCCTGAGGTCTGCGATGTACTCAAGGAGGGTTTCCTTCAGCGCTGGGTTGACCCCCGCCATGGGCTCATCCAATAGAAGCATCCGCGCCCCGGGCATCAGCGCCCTGGCCATCTCCAGGAGCTTTCGCTGTCCGCCCGATAGAGAACCAGCGTACTCATCAGCCATCTTGTCAAGACCAAAGTAGGTGAGGAGATGGGTTGCCCTCTCCCTTGCCCTGGCCTCATGCCTGCGAACCTGTCCAGGCACCAGGAGATTATCCAACAATCCCTCTCGCCCTTGACCCGCCGCCGCCAGGTGAAGGTTGTCCGCCACTGACAGGCGCGACAAGACGCGGCTCAGTTGGAAGGTCCTGATCATCCCCAATCGCGCCACCTGATAGGGCCTCAGCCCGTCGATGCGCCTGCCAGAGAACCAAGCCCTTCCCGCCGATGGCCTTAAGAGACCGCTAAGGAGATTGAACACCGTCGTCTTGCCGGCCCCGTTGGGACCTATCAGGCCTACGATCTCGCCCGGGCAGATCTCCAGGGATACGTCCCGCACGGCGTAGAACCCATCAAACTCCTTGCTAAAGCCGTCTGCCTGGAGCAGTGGCTCATTACTACCATTAAGACTCAAGTGTCATCTCCTCCTTTCGACCCAGGATGCCCTGGGGTCGGTAGAGCATCAGCAGAACCAGGATCAGGCCCACCAGCATCATGCGCAGGGCCCCCACCTGCCCCCCGGTGAGGGGGCCTAACCCCCGCGCCATGAACTGCTGGGTGGCCGCGTTCAGGCCGAAGTAGATCATGCTACCAATAACAACACCCCAATTGCGGCCGACGCCACCCATGATCATGATGAGCCAGGCCACAAAGGTGGTGAGGGGCATGAAGTTCCGCGGGTTTATGTACCTCAGGAAGAGCGCCAGCTGTACCCCGGCCAAGCCCGCGATCATGGCCCCTATTACCAGGGCCTGCAGCTTGTAGGCAACGGTGTTCTTACCCAGGGATGAGGCAACGGTTTCGTCCTCTCTGATGGCCTTGAGGACCCGGCCCCAGGGCGAACCGGTGAGCCTGTTCACCAGCCAGAACACAAGCCCCGCCGTCAAAAGAACCCAGGCCAGGAACAGGGCGCGGTGGCCCAGGGGGCTTAATCCCAGGTTCTCAAAGGGCACTGGAAAACCAAACATTCCCTGGGGGCCCCGGGTCAGCCAGCTTTCGTTGTTCAACACCATCCGGATGATCTCAGCAAACCCGATGGTGACTATGGCCAGATAGTCGTCGCGAAGCCGTATCACCGGCAGGCCGATTAGGAGGCCAAAAGCCCCGGCGGTTATCACGGCTACCAGCATCGCCAACCACAGCGGCGCCCCTGAAAGAACAATAATCACCATGGTGTAGGCCCCCACGCCCATAAAGGCCACATGGCCGAAGTTGATCAGTCCCGTATGCCCAAACTGCAGGTTCAATCCTAGGGAGAAGAGGGCAAAGATAACCAGGTTTGTCGCGAAGCCCAGCAGGTAGCTGAGGAGATTCATGTCAGCTCCTCCTTACCAAGCAGGCCCCGGGGCAGCAGGAAGAGTATCGCTATCATCACGGCATACCCCACCGCCAGCTTGTAGTGGTTGGGGATGACCAGGGCTGATAGCTCCTGGGTAACCCCGATTAGCAGGCCTCCCAACATCGCTCCATAGGCGTTGCCGATCCCGCCCAGGATAATAGCGGCAAACATGGGCAGCAGCAGAAACCAACCCAGGTTGGGGTTAATGGGCCGGGTAAAGGCATACAGGGCGCCTCCACCAGCGGCTAGAAGCCCCCCCAAAACCCAGGTCCAAAGGATCACGTTATCTACATTGACACCGGAGACCCAGGCCAGGTCCATGTTGTCCGCTAATGCCCTCATGGCCTTGCCGATTGTTGTATACTGCAGAATCAGGTGAACGGCCAGGGCTGCCAGCGCAGCCGCGGCCGTCACCTGAATCTGCTGGGGTGTGAGCATAACGGGACCAAGGAGGAGGGCCTGCTCAACAGGGACTTGGTAACTGACACTGCTTGTGCCATAGATGAAGATGATTAAGTTCCTGAGGAAGAGGGCTAAGCCGATAGACACGACAATCAGGGTCACCCTGTCGGCCCCGGAGCGCCGTAGCTTGCTCCAGAGGACAACCTCCAGGACCACACTGATCACTGCCCCCACAAGCATCCCAACTAGCACCCCCACCCAGGGGGACACCCCCCAGGCGATGTTAACCGCCAGGGCGGCATAGGCGCCCACCGTCACTGTGTCACCGTGGGCGAAGTTGGTCAGATCCAGAATGCTGTAGATCAGCGACAGCCCCACGGCGGTGAGGGCGACAATTGCTCCTATTATAACCCCGTTCGCTAGTGCCTGAAGTACTGGTTCCATGGCTGTTACCCGTCCCTCCTTCACTCTTCTCGTCAGTCAGGGTTGTTCTCCTGAAGGCGTCTGGTCTATCAACTATCAGCTACTTCAACTATTCAGGCACTACGTCCCCGACGGCCTCTACACTTCCGTCGGGCTGGATCTCCCATACCTCGTAGGCACTGAGCACATCGCCGACTTCATCCATGTTCACGTTCCCTGAAGCCCCTTCATAGTCAATGTCTTTGCCCTCGCGTATCAGCTTGAGGGCCTCATCGGGATCAGAGACCTTAACCCCCGGAGGGCTTGCTACCTCAAGGAGCGCCTCTTTGATGGCTGGCCCGGAGGATTCCCCTGCCTTTTCAATTGCCAGGAGGGCCAGTACTACGGCATCATATGTGTGAGCATCAAAGGGTCCTGACGGCCCCTTTCCGTGCATCTCTTCGAACTTCTCCACGAAGAAGTCATAGGCCGGCCCGGTGGCCTTCGGCCTCGTTCCCTGGATACCAGCAATGATGTAGTTGCCCTGGGCGTCTTTGCCAACGCTTTCTGCCAGTTCATCTGACTGGAGACCCTCACTGAGGATGAACTCCGCTGTATCCAGCAGCCCCTGCTGGTAGGCGGTGCGCAGAATGATGGAACCCGTCTCCGGGTAACTGACCAGAATCACACACTCTGGGGCCGCCTGGGCAATCTGGGCAACATCACCGTCAAAGGTAACGCCCTGAGGGTCATAGAGCACATCCGCCACTATCTCCCCGCCCGCGGCCTCGAAGGCCTCAACGAAGACATTCTTAAAGGCCTCGCCGTACTGGTTATTGAGGGCCAGGGTTGCAGCCTTGGTATAGCCTTTAGCCAGGGCCAGCTGGGCCATGACCTTGCCCTGCAACGCGTCAGAGGGGGCGGTGCGGAAGAAGTATCCGCCGTCATCGTAGTTAGTGAAATCGGGAGAAGTTGACGAGGGGGAGATCATCACAACCTGGGCCGGTTGGGCGACGCTGAGGGCGGCGAAGGAATTACCAGACCCGGCGGCGCCGACTACTACTGCCACCTGTTCCAGGTTGACCAGTTGATCCATTCCCTCGCGGGCGGTGTTCTCTTCGGTGGCGGTGTCCATCACAACAGGCTCAACGTCACGACCAAGAACCCCACCGGCGTCCTGGATCACTTGGGCCCCGACTTGGCCCGCGGCGATCATGGGTTGTCCCACCTGCGCCAAGTCACCAGTGGCCGGCAGCAAGATGCCGACCTTGATCGGACCGGTAGGTCCATCCTCACCGTCTTCCGACGGCGCCTCCCCTGCTGGCGAAGTGCACCCGGACAGAGTGAGCCCAAGCACCAAAAGCCCCACCAGGAGGTAGTTGAAGGAAATCCTGGTTTTCCTTACCTTTGTCATCCTTTCACTCCCTTTCATGGTTGTTGGCCTCTCACCGCGATGATCTCCTGGCGTTTTGCACCGCCCAACTTGCAGTTTCGCCTCCCAACGGGTAGAATAGATAATTGGGTAAAGAGAAAGCGACCTTCTTCCTGAAGGATCTCTTTCTCTTTCCGCTGAGCCACTACCGGTTAAACCTTGGCCGAGGACACCGGTGGTGGCTTTTGTCATACTGGAAGTATACCTGTTGGATAGGGTGGGCAAACCTTGTTGTAATAGGAGAGCAAGCCCATTGCGATAATTTACAGACTATTATAGCATCTATTGCGTAGATATCCAAGACTTAAATCCCCACCCAAAGGCACTTGGAAGGAGATACCAGCGTTGGCAGGGCCAAATGCATCTACATCGAGACGGCTGAAAACCATTGGCATCCTTGGAGGCATGAGTTGGGAATCCACCGCTGAGTACTACCGCATTTTAAACAAATTGGTACAGGAGAGACTCGGCGGGCTTCATTCAGCGAAGATCATCATACACTCCTACGACTTCGCTGAGATTGAAGATCTGCAGGCGCGGGATCGCTGGGATGAGGCGGCCCAGACCCTTAGTGCCACCGCGAAGCGACTTCAGGGGGCCGGGGCTGACCTGATCCTCATCGGCGCCAACACCATGCACAGGGTAGCCGACCAGGTGCAGGCCGCCGTCACCGTGCCCCTAGTCCATATTGCCGATGCCACCGCGCACGAGTGCAAGGCCTCGGGCCTAAAGAAGCTGGGCCTCTTAGGCACGCGCTTCACCATGGAGGGGGATTTCTACCGGGATCGCCTGACCGACAACCACGGCCTTCAGATTGTAATTCCCGGGAAAGACGGACGCCAGCTTGTGCACGGGATTATCTACGACGAGCTCTGCCAAGGGATTATTCATGACCCCTCACGGAGGGCGATCCAGGAGATCATCCAAGGGCTGGTTGACAGGGGCGCCGAAGGCATCATCCTGGGCTGCACTGAGCTGCCGCTCCTTGTCAAGGAGTCAGACGCCGGCGTGCCGCTCCTGGACACCACTGCCATCCACGCCCGAGCCGCGGTAGAGATTGCCCTAGCTCAGTAGGTTCGCTCTGCAAAGTCTATAGTTCGATCTTGTGTTCACCCAGGACTACCTCAACCAGCTTCCATATCTGGTTTGCATCATCCAGGGCTGCCCTGAGGTCTTTCAGAGTGTAGTGCTCGTGAGGGGTATCGCCAGGCAGCCCGTTGGGGTAGCGGGTAGGTATATAAAACCGGTCCAACCGCCGGCAGGCATCGAGAACCTCACCAAAACGGCTATCCCCAGAAACCAGTCTCTTAGCCAGGTCCACGAGAGAATGACCCGGAACGAATCTCTCTCCAGAGGCGTACAGACATGCCTTGAGGGCCTTCTCCGAGGCCTGCTGTGCCATGAAGCATCCTTTGTCGAAGAAGCGCTCCTCTCTCAAGAGCCATTCTACAAAGTCCAGGTCGTTACGGGCCTGAAGGACCCAACGTTGACTCTCCCCCCGGCTATCCTTCATAGACCACATCCCCCTCTCGGACCACCATCTCCACGAGACTGTTGCCTCTGGCCAACATCTGCTCAAACTCCTGCGGGGTGTAAACCAGAATATCAACTCCCACGGGAAGGTCCCAACACATATAGGCATCTTCCAGCCGATCGAGAAACCGTTTTTCGGTGTCCTGTACGATCACAATATCCACATCGCTGAATTCATCGGCTTCGCCTCTGGCATAGGAACCAAACAGGATGATCTTCTGCGCTTTGAGAGGCAGAAAACTCCGGACAACTGCCCTCTTCAGTTCTTTATAGGGCATCAAAACCAATGTACTCCCTCCGTTGAGGATGAGAACCGTTGATTGCACTATCCCGGGCATGTATAGATGTCTTTAATAGTGTCTTCGCTCTCAGATGGCAGGTTCCTCCAGAGTAGTTCTTAGCGAAGAGCGTCTTCCAGGAAGCCTCGCAGCAGCCGCCCGTTTGTCCACTGGCGGGCCAAGACAATCTTCCCGTCCTTGTCAACCACGTAGATCTTGTTGGGGAAACCCCTGTAGGCCACGGTGGTGGTGTTGTCAATGTCGTCGATGAGTATCGTAGGCCCTTCGACCCCCAGTTCGTCCCTGGTCCGCTCAGCCAGCCTCTCCCTTTCCTCAAAGGTGTCGGGCTGCTTCACCCTGAACTGCCTAGGGTGGGCCTCTGGGGTGTAAATGACAAAGAACTTGACGGGCCTGTCGGCGAAGTCAGCGGCTACCTCTTCGATGAGCCTCACCTGGGCCCTGAAGGGAGGTCAGGTGAAGGAACCGAATTCCAGCACCAACAGCTCGTCACCGATAATCTCCCTGAGGCTTACCTCCTCGCCCTCCAGGGTTGACAGGGTGAAGTCAGGGGCCTTGTCCCCCACCGCCAGCATCTTGTCGACGGTGTTCTGGAAGGTGAGAGGGGGGTCGGTCCCCGGCTCCGTCCGGTCCGGGGCCTCTTCAGCGCCAAAGCCCAGGAAGCGTCCACAGCCCACCAGGGACAGGGCGAGGGTCACTGCCGCGAGGGACAGGATTAAGACTAACCTTCTCCGCCTGGATGAACCTGTTCTCAGCAAACGGTCTCTCATGGAACCTTCCTCCCGTGTGAACCGATCTCCCGTGTCTTCTTTGTCTACTAACCTGCCCGCTCCCTGCCCACGGCTACCCACCGGCCAAGGCCGCACAACGAATTCTAGCGCGACTGCAGGTGGGGCTTTCGGCGCAGGAAGGCCGCCGCGCAGAGGAGCACGTTTGTCCATGGTATCAGCCCCCCCGCCGCAAAGACCACTGCCCCCAGGGTTCTCACGGCCATCACTGGAGAGACCAGCTGGCGGACGGTGATGAAGTCCATGCCGAGTAAGCGCCACAGGTACACCTGGAGGATACCGGCAACCGTCAAGGCTCCGCCCATTACGACGAGTCCTATATTGAGGAGAACCAGGGCCACCAGGCCCCACCTCTGGTTCAGGTTCTGTGTCAGATGCCAGCCCGGCAGGATGTAATAGGCGAAGGCCAGGACGATGAAACCGTAGGTCCCGAACAGCGCCAAGTGGGCATGGGCCGAGGTCAGGATGGTGCCGTGGGTGTAGAGGTTGATGACGGGAAAGGTCAGGGCTAACCCATAGAGCCCGGCGCCCACCAGGTTCCAAAAGACTGCGGACATAAGAAAGAGGAAGGGCAGAGCCAGTTTGTCCTCGAGCTGCGCCCGCTGGGTGGCGGAATAGGCCGTCCAGACCAGGAACAGGATGGGAACCGCCTGGAGAGCGCCGAAGGTAGCCCCCACCCCCTGCCAGAACAGGGGGGTTCCAATCCAGAAGTAGTGGTGGCCCACAGCCAGGAAGGCAGTGGCGACAACAAGGCAGACCTCAAGAAAGAACCACTTCTCAAGCCTCTCCCTCTGAACCCCGGTAAGGGCGATGAGAAACGGCACCAGCAACCCAGCGATGACCAGTTCAAAACTGCCCTCAACCCAGATGTGAACAGTCCAGAACTTGACGAACTCGTCGACAACGATGTTCTGGTAGAAGAGAAAGGTAGGGATATAGAAGGCAACAGCCGTTCCCACCCCCAGGACAAAGGCAATAGCGGTACCCGAAAGCTCTCCGAACTTGGTGTTCTTAAAGGTCCGGATGACATTATAGAGGAACACGATGATGGCCAGGGCGAACATGGCCTTGAAGACCGTGGGGGCCTCAAGGTATTCCCGGCCTACTGTAAAACCCAGGGCCAGGCCGGCCTGAGCCAGGACAATGGCGGCAACCATCAGCCAGAAGTGAGCGTGGGCAAGGAAGGGGCTGTGGATCTCCGCATCGGCCTCCTCGGGAAGGACATAGTAGACCCCTCCCATCACTCCCAACACCGGCCAAAAGATGGCCAGGTTGACATGCATGGAGCGGCCCAGGTTAAAGGGGATCGGTAGTCTCAGGTCCGGGAACATGAACTCCACTGACGCACCTGATGCCAGTATAACTTGGATTGCAAGAAAGAAAAGCGCCCCGGCGCAGAAGGGATAGGCCACCCGCTGGGATCCGTAGAGAGGCCGCTCCCGATCCCTCGGGCTGTCCTGGTGTTCGTCGTCACTTGCGGGTTGGAAAAGCCGGAAGGGCAGGGCCACCACCCACATGGGACTGGTCAGTGCCTTACCCAGGAGGCTCTGGCCCTGCTTCTGAACCCTGTCTTGCTTCTGACTGTGACCCTGGCGTTGGCCTTGACCACGGTCGCTCAACCTCCTCCCCCACCCTCCGGCATGGCCTCTACCCCGGGGCCGTTCTCCTCAGAGACAACATCCTCATCGGGACTGATAATGGGTCTGGGGGGCCACGCGGCGGTATCTATTGACGAGAGGTGTTCCAAGAAATTGAGGACATCGCCAACCTGGGCCGGTGAGACAGTGGGGTGCGGCTTAGTTGTGCTGGGCCGCATGATGGGCCCGTCGGTAAGGAACCTTCGCAGCCAGGCCCGGTCACGGGCCTCGGAGACATTGGTCAGGTCAGGGGCAACATAGGCGCCATTGCCGAAGATAGTGTGGCATCCAACGCAGCCATGCTCCTGCCAGACCCGTTTCCCACGGACAACGGATTCCGGTACAGGCATCACTGCGATAGGCTGAATGGTGATGAAGGCCAGGACGGTGAAGACCGCCAGGCTCAAGGCCAAAACAACCAGCAAAAGGACCCTCACAACGCTCACCCCTCCAAGGGCTATTCTGCCCTGGTCTGGACGAACCTATCAGAGGGATGTGGACGGTGGCTGCAGGTCAGGGGCTCTCCCGACGGGGCCCATCCCACTCAAGGAGGCCCTTGATGTCCTCCCAGGTGATCCCTGTGAGGGGATTGGCGTTCTTCTCCACAACACTATCGAAGAGCCCCTGCTTCCGCTCCTGGAGCTTGAGAATCTTCTCTTCGACGGTGCCGGTTGTGATGAGCTTGTAGACCATGACCTGGTTCTCCTGGCCGATGCGGTGAGCCCGGTCTGAGGCCTGCCGCTCCACCATGGGGTTCCACCAGGGATCAACATGAATGACGATGTCCGCCGCCGTCAGGTTGAGGCCAACGCCCGCCGCCTTCAGGCTCAGCAGGAAAACACCTTGCCCACCGGCATCGTTGAAGCGATCTACCCTTTCCATCCGGTTCCGGGTGGAGCCATCGATGTACTCGTAGCCGATGCCCAGTCTGTCCAGCTCAGAGCTGATGATCTTAAGCATCCTGACGAACTGGCTGAAGACCAGCACCTTGTGGCCGCCCCCAAGGGCCTCTTCGACGATCTCCACCAGGGCCTCCAGTTTGCCGGAACCGGCGCCAGGGTTGGCGCCATCAAGGACCAGGGCAGGGTGGTTGCAGATCTGCCGGAGGCGCATCAGGGCCGCCAGGATGTTAATGCGGGAACGGTTGAACCCCTGTCTCTCGACGGAGTCCATGACGCTGCCGCGCACCTGCTCCAACACGAGGCGGTAGGTGTCCCGCTGCAGCCTGGTCATCTCAACGGGATAGATGTGCTCGATCTTGTCCGGCAGTTCCGTCAAGACCTCCTGTTTGTGGCGGCGCAGGATGAAGGGGGCAACCCGGGCCTTGAGCTCCATCAGCCGTCCTTGATCGCCCTCCTTCATGATGGGATGCAGGTAGTGGCGCTGGAAGGACTGGTTGCTGCCGAAATACCCCGGCATCAGGAAATCCATTATTGACCACAGTTCCTCCAGGGAGTTCTCCAGGGGGGTTCCTGTCAGGACCAGCCGGCGACGGGCCTTGAGGCCCTTGACCGCTTTTGTGCGCTTGGCCGCCGGGTTCTTGATCTTCTGGGCCTCGTCGAGAACGCAGTAGGAGAAGGTCAGGCCCTTGAGCTCGTCAAAATCCCGGGCCACAATGGAGTAAGAGGTGATGACGATCTCCTGCTCCTGAAACTGGTCCCGCAGCCCGACCCGCTCGTCAGGGGTTCCGTGATAGACCAGGTAACGGGTTCCCGAAAAGAACTTCTGAATCTCCTGGGCCCAGTTGTGAATAAGGGTCCGGGGGCAGACCACCAGGGCTGGCCCCTGGAGTTCAAGACTCTTGAGGAGGGTCAGGGTCTGCACCGTCTTACCAAGGCCCATGTCATCGGCAAGGATGCCGCCGAAGTGGTAGCGCTCCAGGAACCGGAGCCAGTGGTAGCCCCGGTGCTGATAGCCCCGTAAGACACCCTCTACCTGCTCCGGCGGATCAACGGGCCCGACCAGATTTTCGCCGGTGATGTCGCGATCCAGGTCATCGTAGACCCTGTTGGCCTTGACGGTAATACCGGAGTCCTTCAGGACCTTCCGGTAGTAGAGGATGTTGTGATGCCTGGTTCGATAGCGCCCATCCCCTGTCTCATCCGCCAGGTCCAGAAGCTGATCAATCTCGGCTTCAGCTTCGCTGGCCTCTAGCCGCAAGAACCTGTTGCCCAGCCGTAGATAGCCATCGCCCTTCTTGTAGCCGGCCTGCTTGAGCAGGAGTTCCAGCTGTTCCGGGCTGTAGGTCTCTCCCCCCAGGTCATAGGTGACCTGAAACTCGAACCAGTCGATGTGGTCGCCGTAGCCCATCCCGGCGCCCGCACCTGGACCTTCGCTCTGGCCCTTTGACTCCTCGCCCCTGTCATCCAAGAACTCAACCAGGGGCTTCAGCTCGACAGAACCGGCCTGAAGCTCGTCAAAGGCAGACGTGGTTGAGACGGTCCAGTGGTCCGGCAGCCCCGTCAGGCCCTCCTCGAGAAAGGCATAGATGCCCTCAATCTCCCGGAGCGCGAACCCATGGGGGTTGACCCTGAAGCCACTAGCGGCCAGGAACTCCACAAGGGGTTCCAATTCCCTAAGGTCCCAGTAGAACCAGCGGCGAGGGTTATCGGGGGCGCGACTGTAGCGGCACGAGTCGGTACCTAGTTTAAGGATGGCCTGGTTCCGGTAGATGGTCCCATTGATGTCGGCAAAGGCGCTGCACAGCACCGCATCGTTGCCATAGTGAAACTGGAGGTCGATCCCTATCCCTTGGGCCACCAGTTCGTGATCTGTTAGAGCCGGGTCAATCTGCAGGTCCAGGCCCCTGGCCAGCGCGGGCAGGGTCTCAAAGAGAAAAGCCCCTCGACGGTCCTCTGGGATCTGCGTCTGCCTTGGCAGGCGCTGGAGCAGGTCAACATCAACCCGGTGGACAGTGGAATCCTGCACAGTCCAGGCCACCCCGTCACCTTGATAGAGAACAAAATCCTGATCAAGGGCCCTGAACCTCACCGACTCCTCAGTGCCCACTACCTCAACCCTGGGGCGAACCACAGGTCCAGTCCCGGCCCGTTCACCGGTCTCCTCCAGGAGGGTCTCACCGTTCTCAATCAGGGCCTGGATGAAGCGCAGGCCCCGCTCATCCTTCCTGACCATGATGCCGTCCTGGCCATTCCCAGGGTAGAGCCGGTGCAGATAGTCAAGGTTGGTGGCGTCCAGGTGGTGAAGCCGGTCCCAGGGGGAAGGCGCCTGCCTGCTCTGAAAGCCCCAGGAGCTGGACGAAGAGGACCCAAAATGGTAGCTTGTGCGGCGGACCCCCACCGTCAACTCGGTGAGCTCCTCTGGTGTCAGCCTGGGGGAGGCCAGTCTAACCCGGAACTCCTTGAGTTCGGGGCTGAGCAGGCCCCTGACCCAATACTGCAATCGCAGGAGCTCAGGGTCGCCAAGCTCCCTGGCCAGGGCTTCGAAGCGCTGGAAGCTCTGAAGCCGCCCCTTCTCCTCGCCGGAGCCGCTGGGAAGGCTGACGACCTCAGACGCGTCAGACCTACTGGAAGGCCCTGAATTCCCCTCCCTGCCTCGCTCAGCCATGAACCGCTCCGCCACGGCCACCTGGTGTTTGCAGGTGTCACCCCAATCATAGGGGCAGTCGCAAGAGCCCTCAAAGCGCAGCCCACCGTCATCGTCGACATCAAGGCGCAGGACAACCGAGTAGGAGGAGGTGCCTAGGACTCTAGCGGAGACATGCCACAGCATTAGGGCCTTTTGCGTCTCGCGATAGGTGATAACCCGCCCCCGCTTGTAGTAGTCCTTCCCTCGCTCCAATATCGCTTTGGGGATATCGTTTATGAAACGCAATCTCATGTCCCTTTCGGTCTCTTCGGTTACAAAGTTGGGAGCCAGAGAATTACCCCCATAAGATTAAGTATATCATCTTGGGCCAGGTCAATCACGTAACCCCTCCCCCCTCCCCTAAAGAGGGTTTTAGGGTCAGCGGGCAGAAGGAAATCCCAACCCTGGGAAATAACTCTGGATGGTGGGCGATTGTTCGCAGCCCATCCCCTCTACATTGACTTGAGACTAGTTCAGGGAGGAATGGTCCATGGCGTACTGCACGCGGTTCCTGAGACTGTTCATAGCGCTTAGTACAGTGCTCCTGGTGGCGTCAAGCCTTCCTCAGTCTGCTGGCGCCGACGACTCAGTAGTATTTCGGTCTGCCGAAGGGGTAAGGCCGGTTTACGAGGCCCAGGTACGGATGGTTGAGGAGACCGTTCTTATAAGGCTGGCAGAAGGCATTGTGGACGTAACCTTTGTCTTTGAGAACCAGGGCCCCGCCACAGACCTGCTGGTAGGTTTTCCGCTGCTACAGTCGGTAAGGAACACGCCGTACACGCGCTGGGACACCGATGAAGATGTGGAGTCCCAACTGGGTTATGAAGACTTCACGGTCTGGGTGGACGGGGAGGAGGTTGAGAGCTGGCGAGAGGAAGGCATTAAACCTGATCCATCGCGAGAATCCGACAGCGGCAAGGAACCTGAGCAGACCGGTGAAGACACGCTTAGGACTAGCCCTAATTGGCAGGAGGACATGTTCTATCCTGAGTGGCAGGTCTTTGACCTTCACTTCGAAGCGGGGCAGCAACGTACCGTCCGTCACACATACAGGACCCCTCCCCACTGGTTCACATCCACTCCTGCGACGAGCGAGTTTACCTATGTTCTGCGGACGGGGGCTAACTGGGCAGGAACCATTGGCCGCGCTGAGGTGGTCGTCGACTTTGATGGGTTGCGGCTAGCCGATATGTTGGGAGCGTCTCCCAGTAACTTTACCGTCTCAGAAAGCACTATCAGGTGGGTTTTTGAGGACTTTGAGCCACATTACGATATTAACATCAACTACCACGACGGAGGATACAACAGTTGGCTTCGGGCTGGGCACCTCCCTAGTCTCCCACACCCTGAAGACTGGGACTGGGATCCGCTTGTGGTTGATGCCGCCGAAGCCTTCAGGACGCGAACTGCCGGTGATGACAGGAAACAGATTATCGGTGCCCTCAGGCAAGCAGTTGCCGCCCTTGAGGGCCAGCCGGAGAGATTTCTTTCGGAAGAGGAAGGCGCTCGAAATCAAGCCATCAAACTCTTTCGACTGTGGGAAGCCCAGTGCCTCGAAGAGTCTGGCAGAAAAACCGAGGCTCTCGCCGTCTATAGGGATGCCGTTGGCGGAACAACCGCAGCGGTTCGCATGATCGAGCTGGGACTTGACGTGGGTGATTGGGAGGCCGTAAGGGCGGGATACATCTTCCTTTACGTGCTTTCCTCGGATGAGGTGCACGCAGAACGCGACTGGTTAGGCAGCGAAGCCCGCGATGTGGGAGGAACCTACAGTATTGCCGCTCGCTGGGCCTGCAGCGTGATACCTGAGGACCAACACCCCGATTTCAGTTCCGTTATTAAGGTCTTAAGTAATGGATCGCCCACATGGAGAGAACAGAGTTCTTCTTACACAGTGTCTCTCCCATTCTGCGTGAAGACCGACTGGCACTACAGACGAGCCAAACTGTGGTATCAGGTTTTGCACGTCGATGGCACTGTAACGGAACTTATGGCACTTGATTACCCTCCTCAGGAACTCAGAGACTTGAGAGAAATCAGCCATGGGACCTTTGAGATAGAGGTATCCAAGGACAACGCACCGAACGAGACAGCCCCGCTGCAGATTGAGTGGTGGGTGGAGGTGGAGACGCGATCAGGGATATTCTACGGAATGGAACCGTGCACAGTGGTGCTGGAACCAGGTGGGGCCATATCTGGCCGTGTTACAGACCTGAGGGGTAGCCCCCTCGCTGGAGTTCTCGTAGGCCTACAGGATCAGGTTCCCGGTGGAACAATTGCACAGGCGAAGACTGACGACAGCGGCTTCTATCAGTTCAGCTACCTGCCCAGCGGTGATTACTACGTCTGGTTTATGACGGAAGGCTATGTGCCAACATGGCATGGGAACGTGTCTAGTGGCAACAATTCGCCAGCCATAACAGTGGAGTCAGCCAGTGAGACTACTGGAATTGACATGGCGCTTGCGCCGGAGGTTACAGAATCAGAGGCAGCAACCAGCACAGGCCCTGAGATCACTGATGATGACCCCAGTCCCGCAGATGATCGATGGTTGGTGGCGGCGTTGGCGGTCCTGGCTTTTGTGGCTTTGGCATCCATTCTCTTGATCTTGAACCGGCAGAGAGCCACGTAGCCACCATCGAACTGGAAGCTGAGAGGGGCAGCCGCGGGCGGCTGTCCCTCTTCTTCAGCTTCATTTCCGACTTCTGCGGTTCACAAGATGTCAAGAATTGGGCCATGTCGCTACAGAGAACCAACGGGCGGCGTCCCATAATCCCGCCATGCAAGCAGCCTCTGCACAAATGCCTTGTACCAGAAGATGGCGCCGCCACTGAGAATGAGACCAGTTACCAACACATCGTGCTCCGGTGTTTTCACAGGTAGTCCCAGCGTTGCCAAGAGGCTGGTTCCCGTCTGCCAGGCGAAGTAGAACCCCGCGCCTATGGCCGTCACAGTCACCAGCAGGACCTGTACCCAGTCAGGCACCAGGGTGGCAAAACGCTTGTATACGCTCTTGGCCCACTCAACCACTAACGAGACCAATAGCGCCAGAAGAAATAGCATCGCCACCCCCTCCCACTTGACCTGCGGTATCAGTAGTTCCTCGGCAGTCAGCGCCTGGGCCGCCCCCACCGGCGACGGACACAGCACCGTCGCCGCCATCAACAGCAGCATAAACGCCACCGGCACCGAGAGTCTATTGCGCATCATCGCCCCAACTCCTTTCCTATAAATAGCGGGACGCATCCCGCAGACCAAAGGCCATCCCGAGGGCGGCCTTCTCCTGGAACCAATCTGTCTTGAGAAGTCCCTCTTCTCTTGGATTACTCAGGAAAGCGACCTCAACCAGGACAGCCGGCATGGTGGTGTTTCTGAGGACATAGAACTCTTCCTGCTCCTCCACCATGTACTTGCACCCGCGGTCAACTAACCCGCAGGCAACAAGGAGGTTCTCCTGGAGACACCTGGCAAGCAGCACGCCGGCGCTGAACTCCCGTCGAGCGTCATCAAGGTCATTGTGATGCCAGGTCTCGGTACCGTGGGCCTGGTGGGAGCTGTGCCCGTTATTATGGATGCTTAGGAAAACATCTGCCTGCAGGCTTTTGGCCTGATTCACACGCTCTCTGAGGCAGACATAGTCGTCGGCCTCCCGGGTCATCACGACGTCAAAGCCCATGCGATTGAGGTACTGGCACACCTTCAATGCCATACTGAGATTGATGTCCTTCTCCTGAACACCGGAAGGACCCACGTAACCGGGGTCCTTCCCGCCGTGACCGGGATCTATGACAATGAGCTTGTTCATCCTTATCACCCACCTCCTCTTGCCGCGAACCAACCGGCAAGAGCCCCACCTGTGGCCGCCACAACCCAGTCGAGGGCACGACCCCAGAGCGTGCGCTGTAGCCAGGTCCGGCCCTCATTGAGCTCGTCCAGGCGCTGGGCGTTGTCTTCTGAGATGTCCCTTGCCTGGTACGCGATGCCAGACACCGAAGACAGCTTTTCCTTGATCTCGTGAATGTCCGCCTTGATACCGTTGTTGAGCTGACCTTCAATTCTGGCCACCCGTTCGCCCGTTTCCTGCACCTTCGCCTCGATGCGCGTGAGCAGTTGTATGTAGATCTTACCCTCCTCCGCATCCACCATCATCACCGCCTCTTGCTGTCTCGCGATCCATGCGCAGGGTCGGGCACTAGGCGATGCTCTTCACGGCAGTGACCATGATGACGAGCCTCTTGTCGCCATCGAAGGCTCTTCGGACCTCTTCTAGCGTGTAATCAGAGATGATGAGCAGCTCTTCGTTACTACTGTTGTCAACCACCGCAAAATCGGCTATGGCGTTGCCCCTGCCAATCCCGTTCATGAATTTGAGGAACTCTTCATAGGTTCGCCCTGCGGCCCCAAGGCCAGCATTGGAGATCTGGATCGTAATCTCATTAACGGGATTCTCACTGTCCCACTCTGCACTCTCAAAGTAGTTGGCAAGCGGGAAGACCTCTCCCTCAATCCGAACAGATGCGTTTTGCATCATTGCACTCACCCTTTCTGGCTTAGTTAAGCCGTTCCTTAATTGATTGCAGATAGTGCCTGCTCACGTTATACACAGGCGGCTCACGATCTAGCATGCTCTTTACCCGTCCAACCAGCTGTCTGGTGACCTCGATGAGCCCGAGGGTTTCCCGGTGCATTTCCTTGACGCGGTCGATGGTCTGGACTATCCGGTAGATTTCCTCATCCTGAGCGAGGTTACGGTTCCAGTTCACTGCCAGCAGGACGTAGTTCTGGATGAAACGCGCCCTGAACTGATTAGTGTTCTCAAGGACAATGGTGTTGACCGAATCGCGAAGGACAGCCTTTACATCGGAAACAACCTTGGGGTTGATCTGCAACCTGTCCTCGAGGGATGCCTGGGCTACTTCGATATCCCCGGCCATAGCCTCGACCGTCCGCCTGGCATAGTCAACATATCCTTTGGGGAAGTGCTTTTGCGCCTCACCACTGCTGATCATCTGCCGCAGTGCCTCTACTGTTTCGTTAAAACCCATCGTTATCAGCCCCCTAGTTTTAGAATCTCTTTGTAGACCTGCTGGATGTGCTCAGGCACAATCCCGGTGATGTTGTCGTACTGTCCGATGCTCTTGAGCGACACCAGAATCGTGTAGAGCTTTCGGTGCATCAGTTCACAGACCGTCGGGATAGGGGTAAACACATCGCCAACGGTTTCGAGTTGCGCCCCCAGGCAACCGCCGGGGCAAACGCCCTTGAGCAGGCACTGCTCGCACATCGTCTGGTTCTGTGTGTGAAGCGAGAATACCCCCAGGGCCAACTCCAGGTTTCGGGCCTCTACGCCTGTAATCTTGCCTCCGTCGACCCGGAACTTCCCGAACTCAAACCCGGCATAGGACGTCCTGTGACAGGGGACCAGAGCGAGATCCCCCATCCGGGCGTAGAGGGCCGTTTGTATCCCGCAGGTCGTTCCACGGGCCCGCTGCCAAAGGCTGTTGATGAGGATATTGAACCCCCTTTTGCTCACCATGAAATCCCGGAATCTGTCCGAATCCTTGTCGACTCTGTCCCATGCCCAGAGGACGAGGAACTCAATGAACTCCTCAAATGACTGCATTTGAGCCTCAGACCACTCCGGGTTTCGAACTTCCAGGAGGTATAGCGACCAGAATGGAATGTCGTGCTTAGCGAACATCTCCTGAAACCATTGGAAGTTCTCGATCCAGCTCTCGATCCCGCGGGAGTAGACCATGGGGTGAAACCCGAATCCGTACTTCTTGTTGAAGGCAAACACCTTATCGTAGTACTGATCATCTCTCTTCAAACCCTCGAAGAGGTAGATACCCTCGCTGTCAGCCTCACGCCTTCTTGGACGGTTTGCTTCCATGTGCTTCCCGTCAAAAGAAGCGCTCAGGAGCAAGCTGATGTCGAGCTCTTGAAACCGGGCGATGAAATCCTCTACGGTTCCAGTCAAGTCGTCATCCAGCATCCACGTGTAGTTCGTCGGCACGACGATTTGCTTTGGCCGCAGGTCTCTTGGCACCTCAGCATAGCGTTTGCACAACTGCTCCAGAGCCGCCAGCGTTATCTCCTGGCTGAGTGGGCTGCCGGAAAAGAACTCGATATTGGGTTTCAGGCGGTTATCAAACAGCCAGTTGAGGACTATGTCTAGATGCTCCAGTACCCGCTCTGGGTCCCGGATGTCCAGGGGATAGAGCTCATCCCCGTGGCGGCTCAAGTAGCAGTATGTACAGTCCAGGTTGCAGTCAGGCGTGATTATGAACTCCAGCTTATCGTAGTTGGGAATGAGCTCTCCACGCGGCCTGGCCCAACTCGCGAAAAAGGTGCGCTTAAGCAATGACGTCAGGAGAGCATCGTTCTCGACTTGGTATCTCATAGTGATCTCTCCCCTTTCCACAGGAAGTAGCTCTTTAAGAGAGCCTGAAAGGCCCCATTTGCCCACAACCGCGCCACCGACACCGGGGTCAGATAGATGCTTCCGGACTGCAGAAAGTTCTCCGCCGGGCATGACATCCTGGTGTTCAAGAACAGTGCCAGCAGTTCCGCCAGCCTATCATCTTCGAGATAGACTCGATCAGCCTGCCCGGCTAGGGCGAGTTCCCTCAGCATTGACACCGTCGAAGAAACCTTCAGCCCGAGATTGTCGTGGTAGCCCCTCAGCAGATAGAGATACCGGTTCTGCTCTTCCTCAGTGTCCTCAACGTTGGCGGTCAGATAGCGCCTGATGTTGGCCACAATGCCCTGCTGGAATTTACTGACACTCCAGTCGTCAATCCCCCGGCTAGGCTCAAGTATCTGCTCCACGTAGTGGTCGTCATTAAAAAGGAACGTCCGGTGGCAAAGATGCAGGTCGCCCTCCATGTCTAGTCCGAAGGACGAATCCCCTCCCGAGCAGGTGCCCGCAAAGGGTTGGATGCTGAACTGCTGACTCTCGGAAATGACGTCCCGAAGCCGGAACACATAACCGTTAAACGGTGGCTTGATGTGCTCGAACATCCCCTGATCGCCAAGATACATCTCATGCAGCCTTCTCTGATACTCAAAGAACGTTGCCAGTACCCGTCCGTCTTCCGTCGAGTACTTCCCCGGCACGACCAGGGTGGGGGAGTTATTGTAGACTATATTCCCCCGCCATTTCCCACCTTCGAGGATCCCGACGATGGCTCCAAACAGGTCATCGAAGAACCTGTACCAACCGATAAATCGCCCGTGGAAGTCCTCGATCATCTGCTCCATAGCCTCCAGCGGCACCGTCGCCTTGAACGAAAAGTTGGTCCTGACCCTGGAGAAGCTATGTTCTGACATGAGCCTGAAGTAGGTCTTGGCGTTTTCGATGATGCGCTCTGTGATGCCCTCCTCATTCCGGGATACGTCAGTAAGCCACGCGTCTCCATCGAGGGAGACCTGCCACGTAAAGGTGATTTCCCGATCGTATCGCTCGCCGACGTTCTCCAGAGCCCTCGTAAACTCGACAATCCGCTCCGGATAGGCCTTCAGGTTCGATGAAAACCCAAAGGCGTTCAGCTCAGGAAAGGCCTCGAAGTAATCGTCGAGATGCTCGGTGAGCTTATCGAGTATCAGCGTCGGCTCAGTGCCCCAAAGGCCGATGTGGCGAAGCTTATCGCCGAAACCCGCTTGCAGTCGGGTGATGAAACTACCGTCATCGAGTGCCCGCAGTAGCTGTTTGTGGTACTCGCCCATTCGCTTGGTCTTCGGGATGTAGCAATAGTCGCAGTCGAGGTTACAGACCGCCGAGGCGAAAAGCTCACTGGCAACCCCTCTAATGTTTCGTTCCATGATAGCCATGTGTTATTCCCCCTGTAACCAACCTAGTTACTGCTGTTCACGCTTGAATTGGCACTGAAGTCCTGATAGACCATGGCCTCGCTGTAGTCAGAAGTATAGTGGCCGGAGCATGATGTTACGCTGTTACTGGTGATTGGGCTATTGTCAGTAGTACCAGAGTTGCTTGCCACCGTGCTATTCCCACTGCCTACTGAGTCATCATGTGATGTGTTAGTATACGAGCAGTTCGCTGTGTAATAGTTGGTACTGCTATTGGTGTACGAACACGACGAGGTGTAACTGCATGTAGCGGTTGTCCTGTTGTCGTCTATATAATCAATGTTGGTTCTGATTTCGTCGAGGGCAGCTTTTGTGACTATCTGCCCCTGGGCAATGCTCTCAGACCATGAAAAAGCCATCTCCTCACTCCCTTACTCAACAACTGGGGGACAATGGGTACCATCATGACCACTATAGTCGCCACCCAAATTAGAACTGTAGTCGCTGGAGCAAACGGTGCTATCATAACTGCTGTTGACACCGTTATCTGCATACCAGTGTTCTGTATCCAGATCTGAACCACAGTAGGGACTGTTGTGGTCAGCGTTGTCTGCGCAATCGTCGGAATTGTCGACACCGCACTCAGGCTGGTAGTCGGCATCGCAATAGGGACTATTATCTGTCTTGTTGTTTCCATTGTAAGTAGAATCTTCGCTTGAATTGTCGGGTCCATCGTTAGCCGGACAGTAACCGCTGTTCTGGGTGCTGTTGACCGTACCCTTGTTCGTGCTATTCACCGAGGTGTAGTGCGTGCTGCAGTCCTTGTTGTCGTCAAGGTAATCTACGGCAGCCCTGATCTCGGCAAGCCTGCCCCCAGCACCAACCCGTGTTTGCCCGGCAGTGATCCCCTGGCTGTAGTCCTCAGGCCACGGATAGGCGGACATCCAAGGCGAGTCAGCTATGACCTGGTCAACATTGTCCTGCGCTTCTTCGAGATGTGACTTCTTCACCAGCGTTTTGCCGGCTACAGTCTCTTCTGACCATGTGAAAGCCATTTCTCAACACCCCCTAGGCGAGCATGATAACCATAGCGATTCGCGAGATGTCCTCGCCGCTATGTGGCTCAAGCGCCTTTCCGATTACCGCTCCTGGCTGCGGGTTCTCGCTGGCAACCGCCACACCGGCGACATCCGAAGCGATCAGCAGATCCCCCACCTCAACTTCCCCGCTAACCCTGACGCAGACTTTCCCGGCCAGCCCCACGGGGATGAAGCCCATCTCGATATTCCCCTGTACTGTGGAATTCTTGCCGCCTAGGATGAAGCCGAAGGTGTCGGAGAAAACACCCACAACCCTTCGGTCTGCCCGAATGGTGGCCCTCCTGACACCGCCCTTTCCGTCGGTCACCAGCACATCACCGGCTTCCAACCCCTCTTCCTCAGTTGGGAAGAACTCCGCCAGGTCGTTATAGACCGCCCGGTGGACATGGGCGTCGTCGTCCACAATGGTGTAGGTATTGTCGTGGTCATAGTCAATGTAGTAGGCAGTGGTATTCGCCATGGTGCCAGTTGAAAGCACCGTAATCGAGCCACCAACGTAATTGATAGTGTAATCGGCGCCCTCCGTGTAGGTGGTCACGCCATCTGTGGTTGTTACCACAACGGTACCGCTCTTAATATTGGGATTGTCCAGTTGAACAGCAGTATCGTAGGCGGAGGTGAATCCTTCGTCGACCACGCTGATGATAGCCCTCTTCCGTAGCAGAGCGCCATCGTCATGTGTTGTAGACCCAGACAGAGTGCCACCAGCCTTCTGTAAGAACGTTAATGCGGACTCAGCCATGGCCTCATCGTACTGGGTCTCTATATGGTTAAGCCGCTCCGCGCTGATGCCTGGGGCCCCTCCGGCCACCCACGCTGGGTTGTTTTTTGCATAAGCCATGCGTTGCTACCCCCATTCTGCACGCTTTTGATCGATAACCTGACACTCGAGATCTATCCGATATCATCGGTCCGGACGATCTGCAGGCTCTCGAGCTCGGTTTTCAGCCTTGAGTAGAGCACCCTTGCCACCAAGACTCCAGAGTTCGTCGCTGAGGTTGCGCTAGCACCGGCGAAAAACCCTATTTCCTGTATCTGTTGGTTTGCCTCATAGGGTGCAATGTAGGTTGTCGTAACGGCCTCTCCCGCGTTAGCGCCAGCCTTCTGCTTGGTGACCTGCTTTCGAAAGAACTCAGCACCAAGCTGACTGTCCTGGGGCGTTGGGGCGGTGGCATCCGACCCCAGGGCCACGTACCTGATCTCCAGGTCTGCGGTGACCCCCATCAGTGCGTCACGAACCGCGTTTACAGCCGCATCCGTAATCAGGTTACTGATTTCCTCTATCTCTTCTCGCCCATCCCGGCGGCGCGCAATCACCCTCACCCTGCCCCGCCACGGGATCTGTTCCACCAGTCTCACATCAGTCATTCGATCACTCCTTAGCAGGGGTACGTGTTAGCATCCGGATACAGTGCCGTGCTGGGAACTGGACAGGAAAACACATTCACGCCAAGGTTTTCCGCCCAAGGCCATGACTCCTGAAAGCTGTGGAGTACAATCAGCACCTGGTCTTCGCCGATGTTTACCCGCTCGACAAAGGCCCGGCCGCGAGTCGCCATGGCCGCAAACATCCTGCTCCACGACCCTTGTTCCGGCCCCTCTACTGCCACAACGTCATGCCAGATTGTTTGCCCATTCTCATCACTTACGGCAACGGATTCAACCAGCATTTCCGCGTTGTTCAGGTTGTGCTCGGGAAGGTCGACGGTCAAGAGCTGCCCCGGCCTTAGCCCGGTTCGTCCGGTCTGAAAGCGCAGTCGCCGCCCAATGGTGGCATACTGTTTTAGCTTGGCGTTGGCGCTTTCGAAGCCCGCCTCCCGGTTCGTGGCATCCGGTTCATCAGCCACATCCTCGACGTAGCCGGTGCCACCGTTCTCAACACTCTGGCGGTCGACAACAGCGGAGCTGTCTTCCGAGAGGACCACGATGTCGTACTCACCCTGGTAGGTTACTTCCAGGGTCTGAGCCAGGGTAAGGGGGGTAGCCCCCCAGTCCTGCTTCAGCACGGGGTCGCCCTTCGACCAGTACCAATCCTTGCCGGTGTCTGTGCCCTTAACGCCCACGGTCTTTGTTACCCCATCTACCTTCACCGTTGGTTCCTTCGCCATGGGAAAACCCAGGGCAAAGGCTTGGGTACTGTCGTCGCCCTTTCTCGTTTCAGTCTGTGGATCAGTTGTGTCTCGCCCGCCCTTGATGTACTGCCGGTTGCGGTACCTTGGATTGGCGTGTTCCACGCTGACACTGCCGTGATACATGTCGTCAGCTGTGGCCATCCAGGGTGCGGCGTAGGTTGATCGCTCGACAAAGTGCAGGACCTTTTCAGCATCTATGTACCAGATGTACCCTGCCTTCTCAGCCAGGGCATCAAGGGCTTCAGTAACAGGGCGGTAGTTCATTACTGCCTGGCGGATTGTCGGTCCGTCCTGAATTGTGCCTCCAGCGCCGCGCGTCCCTGACACCCCTTCATCCTGCAGGTAGGAACTCAGTAGGTCTGCTACTATGTCGCCAGCCAGCATCTCTTCATAGGACTTCACGGCTATTCGCTTGTCTGCCAGGTAGTGCCAGTCAGCGCAGGAGATGGAGTGGTACAGGAGGGATCCCGTACCGTGCTTCTGCGCTTTGGCGGAGTCGATTACCCCGCCGAAAACCCGGACACCACTGTCATCTGTGATCACGACCGGCTGACCCTTTTGGTAGTGGCCAGTACCCAGCTCATCTTTGACGACAAAGGAGCAGGTAGACCGCTCACCAATCGCGTCATCGATTTGCAGGGAGCCACTCTGTATCCCTACGGCACTGCCGCCGATGGTTATTTGCATCGGTCATCATCCCTTTCAAACTAAAGGAAGGGGAATGCTCGAGGCAGCTTCCCCTTCCTTAGTTCTCTATGTTTAAGAAGCGCGCTCCCGCTATCGCCCCACTTTGGCGATAGGGGTGACGTCTAGCTCTCTCTTTTGTCTCCCCTTGCTATCTCTTAGAACCGCACTCCAGTCTTCAGCCTGATTTCTCTCACCAATTGTTCCGCGATGTCCTTGACGCCAACGCTACCGTGAACATGCATGGTGACGTTGATCCCACCAACACCTGCGCCCGCACCGCGGAGCGGCAGCACTGCTTCCGGCCCTGCCTCGCCCAGCAGCGCGAGGGTGGGGCGGGTGACGATGCCGCCTGAGGCCATTGGTTTGAAGCCACTGACAGCCCTGTTGACAGGTGGTGGGCTTGCTGGCACAGGACTGGTCGCCAGAGCCTCCGAAAGGCCGGTTAGGCCAGCAGTTCTGACGGCCTTCTCCGCGGCTGAAACCTCCTTAGCCGCCGCCTTCGCAGAACTCTTAATGCTGTCCAAGGTGCTTTTGAGACCGTCGATCTCTGTGATGATACCGTGGATTTCTCTTCTGATGCTCTCGGATATCTCGCCCCATTTCGCAGCGGCGGTGGCCCCGATAGCCTCCCAAATCTTCGGTAGATCCTTGTCCCTCATCGTCTCCCATATCGCCAGGAGATCTGCTCTGATGCCCTCCCAGTACGTTGTCAGCCATTCTCCAACCGGGGTTACGGCTTTCTCAAGGGCTTTCCTGATACCTTTCCAGGTCTCAGGCAGATCCTCATCCCGTAGGGTCTCCCATATTGCCAGTAGTTCTGTTTTGATACCCTCCCAGTAGATTATTAGCCATTCTCCAATCGGGGTTACCGCGCTGTCAAGGGCTGTTAGGCCCTCATCACCGGTGTAACCACTGGGGTTTGTAAGCCCCATCAACTCTCCATATGGGGTCACGGTGCTTCCAAGAACTGTCTCACCAGAAACCCCGAAGCCGTATCCGAGTCCGATGCCAGCGGGGTAAGTTGCGGTATCTCCATAGCCCCAAAACGCAGCTGTTTCACCAAAAGGTACGGTGTTCTCACCCTGTTCGTTTCCGGGCATTCCTTCCTTGGGCTCCGATGGCTTCGAATTCTGTATCATACTTCTCCATGCTTCTCCCAGCAGATCCCAGATGAAGTCCATCACTTTGTCAGAGAGCCAAGTCGCGAGCGCTGCTACGGCAGCGGCCGTTACCATGGACGCCTCAACCGGGAATGCTGCCACAACAGCAATGATACCTGCAATAGCCCCCAATGCGCCTAGTATGTCGAGCGCAGTCAACGAGTTTCCCGGATTTCCGTGACCTGGTGTGAATTGATCAGCAATATACTCTAGATCGTCTTTAAGCTGCGTGATTGAATCCCCCAGATTAGTGACAGCCTTTTCCAGTGACCTGATTGTCCCTTCTAGGTTGTCAATCGTCGTTATTAACTTCTCTGTCTGAAGGATAGTGACCATAGTACCTACTGTAGCCACATCTACCCCTCCCTTTCAAAATATGCTATACTCGGTTATGAGGAGGTGAGCCGAGAGTGATCCACGCTTCCATTACTCCAAGTTCAGCGGGCGCCGCTACTTTAACTGGGCTCGTTTGGCTCCTTTTGTTGTACTTCTTACTCAAGATAGCTTTTCGGCGCCCATTGGACGGCTGGTCATTGGACGATCAGGTGATGAAGTACAGGGGCCCCAATGGAGAATCCGGAACAGTGCCCAGATCCTCAATAAAGACTGTAGTCCTTGAAGGTCATGGCTGGAGCCAATCTGTTCTGAAGATCATCGGCGAAGGCAACCTTCTTGCCGCAATTACCTTGCCAAATTCGTGGGCAACGAAAGCCCACCGTTGGCTACTCGACAACATTCCCCTTCATTCCGAAACACATCATACTGGTGAACAGGCGAATGCGCGTAAGTCCGAGAGCACGTATAGGACTGGGGGATCTCTGTCATCCTGTGCATTCAAATTAGACGATGACATGCTAATCTCCACTGCTATCGGTCGATTCGCGGTAATCCCCAGATCCTCAATTGAGGGTTTACGGGTTGAAGCCAAGAGTCCCGGCAAATCCGTCCTGAAGCTCATTGGCCATGGCGTTGACCTGGCTAGCTTCGACTTGCCACACGACCAAGCCGAGAAGACCCGCGATTGGCTCATTGAACAGCTAGGTCTCTAGCGCCGCACCCTCGCCTTCATTTCGGCTCGTTTGTGCGCTGCCTCGGTTTCTTTTGCCTCTGCAGCGTAGAAGGCCGCCCATTCTCCGAGTTCCCTCGTGGATAGGCGGCGTTCCAACTCCGCGACGGGCATTTTCAGGTCCCGGGCGAGGCGGAAGGTGAATAGCCGCTCCGCCTCTTCCGGGTGACCAGAAGGATCTTTATACCCCAGGACGAAAGGATTTGAGGGCCTCTCGTTGAGCCTCCTCCGTTAGTCCCGAAAGCCCCATGATCTCGCGTAGGATCCTATCAACGGCGGCCGCCGATTTGTTTCGGAGCGCCTCCGCCTGCTCCTCATCGATCTTCGGGTCAACCAGGCAGTGGGCCACCATCAGCATCTCCAGCTTGTCTGGATCGATTGCCCCGTTTGTGGTGGCCGTGCGGCGCAGCCTTTGCTGCGCCGCCTTGGTCAGTCCCTGGATCGTGACTGCTCCGCCCCATTCCGGTACCTCGACAGTCTTCTGTTCAAGGTCGGGGGCAGCCAGGATCTCATCAATAGACAGGATGGCACCTTCGGGCATTAGTAGGTCCCCCTCGTTACCGCCCCGGTCACCTGCAGCTCCGCTGAGAAGGTCCCGGCACCGTCAACGCCGGTGGAAGGCTCGTAGCTCGTGCAGATGCACTCGCCGGTATACTTAACATTGCCAGTGGTACTCCCCTGGGGCCCATACTCGAAGCTCTTCTGAGCGCCAAGGGCTGCTTCCAGGATGGCATCCACCGTCGGGTCGTAGATACCCTCGATGCTGATGGTGCCGTCCTTCAGACCCGGAATGTAGCCCTTGTTGGTGTCCTGAAGGGTGGTGGTATCTACTGTATCCGCACTCTTTGACATTGACGCGCTGGTTAAATAAGCGCTGACATCTGTCAGCACGTCGCTCGCGTCATCAAGCTTAAATACCGCTTTAGAACCATGGGTAAAAGGCATTACTCCATTCCTCCTCTAGTTACGCCCGAAGGCGACAGTAAATGTGGCCGCGGGGTTCGTTCCGCCAAGAGTCCAGATGGCCCGGACATGCTGGTCAACACTGCCGGTCACTGTCTTTCGTTCTGCCTGATGGGCAGCGCTAACCTGAGTAAACGCTATCAAGTCTGTCCAGGTGGTGCCGTCGGGTGAGTGCTGAACGGTGACGTCCAGGGTGGGACTGGTGCCCGAGATCGCGGTCACCTGCAGAACAGCCACTGCTCCATCACTGGAAGCGGCTCCGTTGTCGATGGTCGTGCCGTTGGTGCCAGCCGTCTCCTGTGACAATGGGTGAAGCGATTTCACCCGCTCCCGACCGATCCTGCTCTGAGCCTCTACGGTGATGGCAGCCAGGTCCTCTACCGGCGTACTAACTTCGTATGCGGTGGCGATTGCATCAAACCCATAACCGTCGCTTCCAACTGCTGATTCCCCTTGGGGAAACCAGAGCCACAGACTGCTCGAGGAACCCAGGGCTGCCGCCACCGTCTCGTCAACAGCACCTGTGTCGCCATCGAAGAGACCTTCTGCCGAGAGGCTTCCGTCCTTGAGGCCGGGTACATACTCCTTCTCTCTCTTGCTAAACACCGTCGCCTCAAGCACGTCGGCCTGACCCCCGCTGCTGAAGCTCTTCAGGTAACCGGTAAGGTCATAGCCATTTACGTAAACTCTAGCTCTTGAACCATGTGCAAAAGGCAAGATTTCACCCCCTTCTGTCCTGTCGTATCAAGTGACTGTGGGTAGGGCAAAGGTGAGCTGACTACCCCTGTGATTGTCAAAGTCAGGTGCAGGGAGTTAGAGATGATAGATGACTGCCTCCACCGCCACTTGAAAATCGGTGTAATCCGGATCATTCACGTCTTCTTCCTTCACCACACTGGTGTCAAGCACTTCCACACCCCCAGCACCGCCCATGGTGCCAGTGTAGCCCTGAAGAGACGCCTGGATCGCCTTGGCGACGTCTTTGGCGTCGTCATAGCTAGACCCCCAACCGGAGATCTGAAACTTGGCTTCAATGTAGCGGGGGTTCCCGCCCCCACCAAGGGCCCTGTGCCCAGTGCGTTCCATCTTGCGGTAGCTGACGGCTGGCAGGGTTGGACTTGCCGGGAGCTTCAATCCATAAACCCGGGCCCCCACCAGGGTCGATACCCCGGAGTCAGATTTCAGGTGGCTGTCCAGGGCTTCCTCAATTGTCATTGTGTCATCACCTCCCCCCAAGGGGTCCTCTTGCGAAGCTCATCCTTGGCCGCTGTTTCAGCCACTGCAAAAGAAAAGCCGCCCGGCCTGGGGCGGCACTTCAGTCACCAACTCTCCTTTTGTCCTCTACTTCTATTGTAGCATGCATCACCAAGCCCCATCTTCGCAATGGGTCCATCAGTAGCTATGACATCCCTTGGGCCTTGACACCGATGCCCTCCCTGAATATCATCTCCTTGATACGCCAAAACAGGGGCACCCAGGCTTCGTATTCATCCCCCAAGTACTCTGCTATGGCCTTCAGGGCCTCACTCCGCAACCTTAACAGCAGACGGCGGTCAACTGAAAGCTCCTTCATGACCTCCCTTATAGATAGGCCCTTAGTGTATAGACAGAAGATTACCTCCTGGTGTTCCAAGGACAGTGGTCTCAAGGCCAGCTGAACATCGCATTTCATGTGGAGCAGATCGTCTGGCCGGCACCGAGAGTTGAAGCACTCAGCGTAGCGCCTTAGAAGCCAGTGCGCAGCACTGGGAGTCATGACCTCCCACCCCCTAAGCGGGGCCGTTCCGTCATCAGGCGCGCGTATTCCTTGTGCCTCTGCTCCTCCTGCTCCAAGGCAATCCTGTGAAAGACGTACTCAAGGGAGCCGTGCTGCTGGCACACGCGACAGAACACCGTGCAATCCTCTACGTTAACCACCAACACATTCTGCTTCTGGCAGAAAGGACAATCCACTCCAACCGTTCGTACCTGACCAACGTGTTCATTTACCGCCTCTATAATCTCGAGGTATTGCAGCTTAACCACTCATGCCACCCCCGCGTGCAATGAGTGAAGGCCGGCCCCAGACCCCTACATGGGATCTAGATGCCGGCCCCCGGTTCCAACGGTAGCCGCTCCAAGCTCTAGGACCTCTCCAACTATCCCCCCTTTATTCGCCGTTTCATAGATGACAGGCCTACTAAGACAGCTTTCCATATCTCATTCTCCGTTTTCGATCCATCAGGAGTTCTAACGCAGTGAATCAAAAAAGCCGCCCGGCCAGGAGCGGCTTTTCCATCCTTTACTTAAATTATACCACCCGCCACCATATGCCAGTCCAAACTAGGGCACCCAGGCTTCATATTCGTCTCCTAAATGCTCTGCTATGGCCGCCAAAGCCTCATTGCGTAGTTTCATAAGCAGACGACGCCCCACTGAAAGCTCCTCCATGGTCTCCCTTAGGGGTAGCCCCTCAATGTACAGATGGTGGATGGCCTTCTCGTGTTTTCGAGACAGCGGCTTCAGGGCCATCTGGACGTCACACTTCATAAGCAAGAGATCATCTGGGCGGGTCCGGGTCTCAAAACGATCTGCGTAGCACCTTAGAAGCCAATGAGTAGTACGGGGCCTCATGGGATGCTGCTCCTTGAGCTCTCGGCAGACCTCCGCCGGTAAGCCCCATGTAATCCAGTCCACCCCCTGTCCATCTCAGACACTGTCTTCCGCCCTAGACGGTCAACAACGCTTACCAGCCCCTCACCACACCCTCTCCCTCTTAAATCGGGTTTTTCTCCAGTTTGTTGGAGAGGAATGAGTCTACTGGAAGCTGAGCCTTTCCGGGACAGGCGGACCAGGGAACCCAAGCACTGAAAGGGACAGCCCTGGCGGCTGTCCCTCTTTCGTGCTCTATTAGTTCTCAGGCTTCAGCTGATCACGTGTCTTATCGATTCCCTGCTGTCAAAGTGGAACCAAGGGCTTGCGCCCACTCCTTGATGGCCTCCCACTGGCGGAAATCACCCTCGGAGGCCTTGACGCCCTTGGCGATGAGCCTGGCGGCCAAGGAGAGCTTCTTATAGTCCATCAGGCCGGCAAAGAGCCCGACACTGACCGGGCTAATCTCCGGGAACTTCTCCCGCACCGGGTCAAGGTAAGACTTAACGGTGGCGCGGTTTTCACTTGTTGGGTCCTTCATTGTGAGGCACACCACAAAGAGGGCCACGGGAACTGCCCTCAGCCTGTCCCGGTGCTTCTCGATGAAGTTGATAGTACCGGGATGGAGCCTTCCGTAACGGACGGCGCTGCCCAGAACCACGGCCCCGTACTGGCTCAGATCCTCAACCTGCTTCATCGGCAATACGTCGATGGACAGGTTCCCGTCTTCGGCGGCAGTCCCTGCGGTCTCGCCAATGCCCGCCAGTCCCTGGCTTACAGCCTCGGCCACCTCAGCAGTCGACCCAACGAAACTTGAGTAAGTAACCAGTATCTTCATGAGCCCTTCCTCCCGGCGCCGCGGCCTGTTACAACGATAAGGTAAAACAGCCCGACCTCCAGCACTAGCTGGGGCAACTTGGTGGCAATCCCCGCTGGGCTCAGCATAACCTCTGGCCGCCCGGTGTAGGCCAGCACAAAGAGGGTCACCACCAGGGTGTTAATGACAGCCCCGAAGATCAGAAGGCCCCGCCTCCGGGTCAGGATCAGCAGCCCGCCCACAACGTAACAGCCCCCCGCTAACCAGGCAATGCCCGCTGGTGCCTCCTCGGGGTTCAGTCCCGCCGAGAGCACCCCCAATGCCGCCAGAGAATAGGCTAACCCCGTCAGGAGCGCCAGTACCACACTAACTGCAATGACCGACTTCCTACTCAGGAGGGTCCTGGATGTCCCCACTTCCTTGATAGTCTCCATACTCACTCTATTTCCCCTTTCTCTTCCACATTGTTCAGACTCACCAGGGGTAGTGTATCCCCCGCCGGTGGGAGGTGTCCTCACATATTGATGTAGTCTAGCAAAAAGGGGTGATGTGGTTTCGATGTAGGGCTAGAGCAGCCCCAGACGGGAAGCCTCGGCCACCGCCTGCGCCCGGCTGTTGACGTCAAGCTTGCGGTAGAGGCCCTTGGTGTGGTGCCGTATGGTGTTAATGCTGACGAAGAGCTTTTCGGCAATCTCGTGATAGGTGAGACCCGCCGCCAAGAGACTCAGCACTTCCTCTTCGCGTTCGGTAAGGGGTTCAATCAGAGCCTTCTCTTCGTGGGACTGGATGGGCGCCGAGACCTGAGCCCGTTCCTCTGTGTCCAGACCCTCCCCCTTCCAGGCGAGCCGGGCCTCGAGCAACCTGTCAACATACTGAGGCGCTGCCTCACGGGCTTTAGGCCCCTTGAGGAGTTCGATTACCAGGGGACCTCCGTCGATGAAGGTTCGAATGTAACCCTCAGGTTCAGCCAGAGACAGGGCCCTTGTAATGGCCACTGGCGCCGCCGCACCATCGCCCAATGACTGCTGGATAACCGCCACCAGAACATCCATCTCAATCATCCAGCCCACGGCACCTTCTGCTTCTGCCTGCTCACGGGCCCTTTGAAGGAGATCAAGGGCAGCCTGGTACTGGCCCTGGGCGCCTAGCACCCTGGCCATGGCGATGTCTCGATACCCCGGCCAGACCTCAATGGGACCTGCGCCTTCCCCTTCGGCGAAAGAGAGCTCAGCCCATCTTCCTGCAGCGGCCAGGTTACCCTGGCCAATCCACAGCTGGATTCGCCGCGCAGTCAGGTCCACGGCGCCAGCACCGGAAGGTACACTGTTGAGGACCGCCACAACGCTGTCTTCCAACTCAACCGGGGCGCCGTGGGCCGCCCGGGCGTAGCAGGCCCATTCCAGGGAAGCCGTAATCAGCGATACAGCCGCTTCATGGGGCCCGTAGCCGATCTCTTTAGTCATGGTCACCGCTCTGCTGAGCTTCTCAATGGCGGCGTCGACCCTGTTCCACTCATAGTCAATCCGCCCAAGCAGGCCGTAGACGTGACAGAGGGCAGGTGACGGGTGCTCGTGGCTGTCGAGATAGTCCTCAATGGTCCGCGTGCCCAGATGGGCGGCCTCATTCAGCTTACCCTGGGCGACCATGACGGCGCCCAAGGCCCCGGTGGCGGCCATCCCCGCCAGGTCGTTACCTGACCACAGTCCCAGGTTGCGGGCCTTCTGGAGGGAACTGCTGGCCTCTGACAGCTGCCCCTGGACCAGGTGGGCCCGGGCCAGATTCAGGTTGACAGCGGTCCGGATCGATTGGTTACCGGGAGCCAGGGTCTTGTCGGCCGTGATCAGGTGTTCAATGGATTTAGAGAAGTCGTTTTGGCGCCGCGCCAGATAGCCCCTGAGTGCTGCAATCTGCCCACGCAGATCAGACAGCCCGCAGCGCGGTTCGTCGCCAGCCTTCAGGGCTTCCTCGGCTCTGGTAAGCCAGGCCTCGGTCTCGTCCCATCGCCCGGTAAGCTCCAGTGCCCAAGCCATGATGACACAGAGATAGGAGCGACCAAGCACCAGCTCTCGGGGCAGGTCCCCAACCCAGCCCTTGACGGTGGTGAGAGCCCCCTCGCCCAGGAGGCGCGGGCCGGTGATCTCGATAAGGGTCATCGCCTTCTCGAAGTCCTGGCCTTCAACGGCGTGGTACAGTGCCTCCTCGAAGAGGTCGTTTTCCTCCAGCCAGGAACAGGCCCGACGATGCATCTGGGACACCACCTCGGGGTCCATTTCCCGTAGCCGTCCCCGGAGCAGATCTGCAAAGAGCCGGTGATACCGGAACCACCGGCGCTGACTGTCCAGAGGGGCCACAAACAGGTTCGCGACCTCAAGGCGATCAAGGTAGGTCTGACCGTCGCTCCGCCCCGTCAGAGCATTGCAGAGGGGAGCCGACATCCTGCGCAGTACCGATGTCTTCAGGAGAAACTCCTGCACCTCACGGTTCTCGGGCTGCAGCACCTCATCAAGGAGGTAATCGGCCACATACCTGTCGTTTCCCGCGAACTCCCTTATAAAGGCCCGCTGCCTGTCACCGGCGGCCCTCCTGAGAGACAGTCCCGCCAACTGCAGTCCCACTGCCCATCCCTCCGTGCGAGTGTGAAGGAGAAGGTCGTCTTCGTCATTGAGTCCCAGACCCATGGTTTCATCAAGGAAATCACTGGTCTCTTCGGGGGTAAAACGAAGGTCCGCCACCCGTACCTCGGTAGCCAGGCCGAGGCCCCGCAGGCGGCTGACGGGCAGAGGCGGGTCAGCCCGGGTGATAATCACAAAGTGCAGGTTCTCTGGCGAATGGGTGAGCAGAAAGGCCATTGCCCTGTGGATGTCTGCCAGCTCTAGGAGGTGATAATCGTCCAGCACCAATACTACGGACTGAGAAGAACCGGCAACATCGTTCAGTAGTTCAGTCAGTGTCTCTTCCAGGGCAGCGGGCTGAATTCGCGCCAACCGGGGTCTCAAGGCTTGACCAATCCCCCTATCAACCTGGTGCAGGGCGGTGGCAAGATACAGGAGAAAACGGGTAAGGTCGTTGTCGGTCTCATCAAGAGAAACCCAGGCAAACTTGGAATCTGACTCATGGGTATGGGCCCACTGCGAGACCAGAGTTGTCTTGCCGAAGCCAGCAGGAGCCGAGATAAGGGTGAGGGTGTGGCTTTGGGTCAAGCCCTCATCCAGACGCCGCAACAAGCGTTCCCGGCATACCGAGTCTCTCCGAGGTTTGGGAGTATGTAGCTTGGTTCTCAAGACTGAATCGGTCATTTCGCACTCCCCGACAAGATGCTCTCTAGCTATGGCTTCATTATACCGGGCAGACTCTTGCATTTCAAAGGCGGAAGGCGGCACAGTGTTGTCTATGGGGATTCCTTCCTGGAGCCACACACTTTGTGTTGGATTTCAGACTGCCAACTGTGAAGCTATTGTGAAGAAGCCGTGGAGCTATCGTGTGTTCCATTGATTGGGTTTTTTACCTGCGATAGAATGTACTCGCGTTGTCGCTCTTGGGAGAGCGCAGATGTCAGATGCCTAGAGCACAAAGACACAAAGGAGGAACAAGGAGTGTTAAAGGATCTATTCACTTCCCCTAAGTACCAGTACCTGTGGCTCGTTCTCCGGCTGTACCTGGGCTACCAATGGATTATAGCCGGGTATGGCAAGATCACCAACCCCGCTGGGGTCTGGGTGGGAGACAAAGCAGGTGTGGCCATCAAGGGTTTCTGGATGAAGGCAGCAGGAATGGCAGTGGGCCCTGACGGAAGTCAAATCCCCGCCTTGGCCAAATACGCCTGGTACCAATCGTTCCTGCAGTTCCTGGTCAATGCCGGAGCAGAGACCTGGTTCTCGTACCTGATTGTCGGCGCGGAGATTGCCGCAGCCGTCGGCCTCATTCTTGGGATCTTGACGGGCTGGGCGGCGCTGGGAAGCGCCCTCTTGAACCTGAACTTCATGCTCGCAGGGGTCGCAAGCACCAATCCCGTATTGTACACAATAGCCATCCTCATTATGATCGCCGGCAAGAACGCCGATCGGATCAGTCTCCAGACCTACTACCAATCGCGAACATCCCACCCCTCACCAGGCGAGACCCCGGCGGCAGGTGTTGCGGGGAGCTAGATCCCATCACCCTCACCCTGGTTCCTACCCGGCTCTCACCAGCAAGACGAAGGCCCGGAGGCGGTTCATGGAGTCCGCTTTCGGGCCTTCAACTTACCCCGGGTTCTGAATAGAATACAAGTAATAGGGACTGACCACCCAGGAAGGAATCCCTGACAGTTACGGCGAATGACTTTTACAGCTTGTTGTTAGTAGCTCTTACCACCTGCTACTAACCAACTGGGGGGCAATAGGACATGTTCAATAAGGTATTAATCGCAAACCGTGGCGAGATCGCCGTCAGGGTGATCCGGGCTTGCCAGGAGCTTGACCTGGCCACAGTTGCTGTCTACTCAGATGCCGACGAAGACTCCTTCCACGTCCGCCTGGCCGATGAGTCCTGTCGCTTAGGCCCAGCGCCAGCCGCGGAGAGCTATCTCAGCACCGCCGCCATAATAGAGGCCGCCATCGAAAGCGGGGCAGGGGCCATCCACCCCGGCTACGGGTTTCTCGCCGAGAACCCTTCCTTTGCAGAGGCCTGTAGCAACTGGGGCATCAAATTCATCGGTCCCCGACCCGATTCCATCCGGATCATGGGACTCAAGTCATTGGCCCGTCAGAGGATGATGGAGGCAGGCGTTCCGGTTATTGACGGTACCGATGGCGTCATCAGAGATCCTGATGACGCCGCTGAGGCTGCCCAGCGCATAGGCTATCCGGTGATTCTGAAGGCGGCGGCCGGTGGGGGCGGAAGGGGCATCCGCCTCGCCCACAACGAAACTGAGCTTCGCACAGCGCTAGTTCCAGCCGAGCGCGAGGCGGTATCGGCCTTTGGTGACGGCAGTCTCTATCTCGAGAAGTACCTGGATCGGCCCAGGCACATTGAGGTCCAGGTACTGGCGGACGAGCACGGCAACCTCATCCACCTTGGAGAGCGGGAGTCATCGCTACAGCGCCGTCGACAGAAGCTGATTGAGGAAGCGCCCAGCACCGCCCTCACACCCGGGCTGCGGCAGGAGATCTGCCAGGCGGGCCTGCGGGCGGCGGAGGCCGTCAACTATGTGGGCGCAGGGACCGTCGAGTTCCTGCTGGATAGCAAAGGCCGTTTCTACTTCATGGAGATGAACACCCGCATTCAGGTTGAGCATCCGACAACAGAGATGATCACCGGCGTCGACCTCGTCAAGGAACAGCTGCGGGTGGCCGCAGGGAAGCCCCTTTCCATATCCCAGGAGGAGGTAAGGTTTTGGGGGTGGGCGATTGAGTGCCGCATCAACGCCGAGAACCCAGCCTCAGACTTCAGCCCAAGCCCCGGCATCATCACCAGGTACAGGGAACCCGGCGGTCCCGGGGTGCGGGTTGACAGCTACCTTCAGGAGGGGACCCGGATCCAGTGCCACTATGACTCCCTCATCGCCAAGGTGATCACCTGGGGCCGGGACCGGGAGGAAGCCGTTGTTAGAATGCGACGGGCCCTGGGTGAATTCGTTGCCGACGGGATTGTCACTACCATCCCTGCTCACAAGAAGGTCATGCGCCATCCGGAATTTCTGGAGGGCCGCATCCACACAGGAACCCTTGATTCAATCATCAAAAGCCTGTAGAAAGGGACAGCCCCTAGGGGCTGTCCCAGACTTCTTCAGAGTCATTCATTTATTAGATGCTTTGGGGCCTGGCCTGGCCCCGTCGCGCTTCTGACTAACTACTCCCTACTGACTACTCCCCTGGAACTCCGCCCTCCATCTTGGCGGCGTCGCCTGGGCCGACATACTCCATCTTCACCGCCGCTACCTTGAACTCAGGGATCTTCGCCTTGGGGTCGAGGGCGCTGTTGGTCAAGAGGTTGGCCGCTGCCTCGGCAAAGTGGAAGGGCATGAAGACCACATTCCTCGGAATACTCTCCGTTACCCAGGCCTTGGTCTTAACCTCGCCGCGGCGCGATCTCACCTTGACGAAATCACCGTGGCTGACCCCAAGCTTCTCAGCGGTCTCGGGGCTAATCTCTACATAGCCCTCAGGCCTGATCTCATCAAGCCCTGTGGACCGACGGCTCATGGAGCCGGTGTGGAAGTGATACAGGATCCGCCCGGTGGTCAGCACCAGCGGATACTCGTCGTCTGGCAGTTCCATTGCCGGCCTGAACTTCACGGCCGTGAACAACCCCTTGCCGCGGGCGAACTCATCCACGTGGAGGATGGGAGTACCCGGGTGATCCTTGCCCCGCACCGGCCACTGGAGGCCGTCGCCCTCAAGGCGGTCAAAACTGACACCAGAGTAGATGGGGCTGACGCTGGCGATCTCGTCCATGATCTCGGCGGGGCTCCTCCAGTCAAAGCCGTCGGCGCCCATCCGCCGCGCTACTTCGGCCACAATCTCCCAATCTTCGCGGCTCTCGCCAATGGGCTCGATGGCCTTGCGCACCAGCTGGACGCGGCGCTCCGTGTTGGTAAAGGTGCCGTTCTTCTCAGCATAGCTGGCGGCGGGCAGCACCACATCGGCCAACTCAGCGGTCTCCGTCAGGAAGATGTCCTGGACCACGATGAAATCCGCTGCCTTCAGGGCCTTCTCGACCTTGTTGATGTCGGGGTCTGAGACCATCGGGTTCTCTCCCATGATATAGAGGGCGTGAACCTTGCCCTCAAGGATGCCCGGGATCATCTCCGTCACCGTCATCCCCAGCTCGCCGCTGAGATCTGTTCCCCAGGCCTTCTCAAACTTGACCTGAATTGAGGGGTCAACCACGGCCTGGTAGCCGGGATACACATTGGGTAATGCCCCCAGGTCGCAGGCGCCCTGAACGTTGTTCTGGCCGCGCAGGGGGTTAACGCCGGCGCCAGGCCGTCCGATCTGGCCCGTCAACATCGCCAGGTTGGCAATGGAGAGGACATTGTCGGTGCCGTGGCTGTGCTGGGTAATCCCCATGGCGAAGAGGATCGTGCCTCGCTCTGCTTTGGCGTAGGCCTGGGCCGCCTCAATAATCTTCCTGGCTGGAACCCCGGTAATGGCCTCCGCCACGTGGGGCGGGAACTCCTTGACAACTTCCTTCACTGCCTCGAAGTCCTCGGTGCGCTCCTTGATGAATTCCTGGTCGTAGAGGCCCTCCTCGATAATCACGTGCATCATCCCGTTGAGGAGCGCCACGTCGGTACCAGGCATCTGCGCCAGGTGGAGATCGGCGTCCTTAACCAGTTCGATCTCCCGGGGGTCGCAGACAATCAGCTTCGCCCCGTTGCGCTTGGCCTTGTGAACCTCAAGGGCGATGACGGGATGGGTCTCCGTTGTGTTGCTTCCTATTGAAATGATGCAGTCGGCCTCATGGATATCGTTGATTGAGTTGGTCATGGCGCCGCTCCCAAAGGCGGTGGCCAGACCAGCAACGGTGGAGGCATGACAGAGGCGGGCGCAGTGGTCAACATTGTTGGTCCCGATGACGGCCCGCATGAACTTCTGCATCACGTAGTTCTCTTCATTTGTGCACTTGGCTGAACTGAGGCCACCAATGGCGTCGGCGCCGTGCTTGGCCTTAATCTCCGCCAGCCTGGACGCTACCAGGTCAAGGGCCTCATCCCACTCCGCCTCCACCAGCTCCCCATCCCTGCGAATGAGGGGCTTTGTCAGCCGCTCAGGGTGGTTGATGTAGTGATAGCCAAAGCGTCCCTTGACGCAGAGCCGGCCCTTGTTGGCGGGGCCATCGGCCTCATCAACCCCAACGACCTTGCCGTCCTTGACAATGAGGTTGAAGCTGCAGCCGACACCGCAGTAGGGACAGACGGTACGGACCTTCTCGAAATCCCAGGTCCGGCCGACACCGATCATCTCTTTGGGCTGCAGGGCGCCGGTAGGGCAGACAGCCACACAGTTGCCGCAGAAGACGCAGGGGCTGTCCTTGAGGCTGTCGTCAAAGGCCGTTGTGACCTTTGAATCAAAGCCCCGGTGGGTATAGTCGATTGCCCCAACATTCATGACCTCGTGGCAGACCCTGGCGCAGCGGCCGCAGAGAATGCACTTATCGTGGTCTCGAACAAAGAAGGGGTTGGTGTCATCGATTGGATAGTGCTTCTTCTCCCCAACAAAGGTGCCTTCCCGCACACCATACTCATAGGCATAGTCCTGAAGCTTGCAGTCGCCGTTCTTCTCGCAGGCGAGGCAGTCCTCGGGGTGGTTAGAGAGAAGCAGGTCCAACACGGTGGCCCGGGATCTCCGCACCGTCTCCGTATTTGTGTTGACCACCATGCCATCCCGCACTGGTGTGGCGCAGGCCGCTGGCAGGTTCCTGGCTCCCTCGATTTCAACAACGCAGATACGACAGGCGCCCTCGGGCACCAGTTCTGGCTCATGGCACAGGGTTGGGATCCTGACCCCAGCTGCCTCAGCCGCCTCCAGCACGGTGGCGTCCGGGGAAACCTCTATCTCAATCCCGTCAACCGTCACTTTAACCAATTTGGTTTCCTTAACCGGCTTGGTTTCCTTCTTGGTCTCTTTCTTGATCTCTCTGTTGGTCTCCTTATTCACCAGCGCCACCTCCTATCCGTTTAACCGCATCGAACCGGCAGACCTCATAGCAGTTGCCGCAGGTTATGCACTCCTCCTGGTCAATCACATGAGGTTCCTTGCGCTCACCGCTAATGGCGTCGGTGGGGCAGTTGCGGGCGCAGAGGGTGCAACCGGTGCAGGCCTCAGGATCAATCTCAAATATGGTCAGGTTACGACAGGCCCCTGCCGGGCAGGACTTGTCATTGATATGGGCCTCATACTCGTGCCTGAAGTAGCGCAAAGTCGAGAGAACCGGGTTTGGCGCCGTCTGGCCCAGACCGCAGAGTGAGGTATCCTTGATTACCTGACCCAGGCTCTCCAGGCGCTCAATGTCACCCTCCTCGCCCTTGCCGGCGGTAATCCGCTCCAGGATCTCCAGCATCCGCATGGTCCCCTCGCGGCAGGGCGTGCACTTGCCGCAGGACTCCTTCTGGGTGAAGCTCAGGAAGAAGCGGGCGATGTCGACCATGCAGGTGTCTTCGTCCATGACCACAAGGCCGCCTGAGCCCATCATCGCTCCGGCTTCAGTCAGAGAGTCGTAATCAATGGGTAAATCAAGTAGCTCTTCAGGCAGGCATCCTCCAGAAGGGCCACCGATCTGGACCGCCTTGAACTTCCTGCCCTTCTGGATCCCCCCACCGACGTTGAAGATAATCTCCCGCATGGTAATCCCCATTGGCACTTCCACAAGGCCTGTGTTGTTAACCTTGCCAGTCAGTGAAAAGACCTTGGTCCCCTTGCTATTCTCGGTGCCCATGTCCGAGTACCACTGACTCCCGTTACGGAGAATCAGCGGAACGTTGGCAAATGTCTCCACATTGTTAATGTTAGTTGGCTTACCCCACAGGCCTTTGCTAGCGGGAAAGGGTGGCCGCGGCCGCGGCATACCGCGCTTGCCCTCTATCGAGTTCATCAGGGCTGTCTCTTCACCACAGACGAAAGCGCCTGCCCCTTCCTTGATCTTCAGGTCGAAGCTAAAACCTGAGCCCAGTATGTTCTCTCCCAAGTAACCAGCGTCCCTGGCCTGTTCAATAGCGATTGTTAAGCGCTTGATGGCCAGCGGATACTCGGCACGGACATACACGTACCCTTCGTCAGAGCCAATCGCATAGCCGCAGGCCAGCATACCCTCTATGACGGCGTGGGGGTCGCCTTCCAGCACGCTGCAATCCATAAAGGCTCCAGGGTCACCCTCGTCGGCGTTACAGATGACGTACTTCTTCTCGCCTGGGGCACTAGACGCGAACTGCCATTTGAGGCCTGTTGGGAAGCCAGCCCCACCGCGCCCACGTAGACCAGACGCCTTGATCTCTTCGACCACCTGCTCCGGGGTCATGGTCTCTAGTACCTTCTTGAGGCCGACATAACCACCGCTAGAAAGATAATCCCCTATCTGCTCAGGGTCAGTGTAGCCACAGTTATGCAGCACACGCTTTTGCTGCCGGGCATAGAAGTCAACATTCTCATAAGACTGTATTCTCTCTCCGGTCCCCGGATCCTCAAAGAGCAAACGCTCAATGACCCTGCCTTCTCCAAGATGTTCCGAGACAATCTCGTCGGCATCTGAGGGTTCCACTCTGCAGTAAAAAGTCTTTTCCGGCTCAACAACGACAATAGGCCCCTGCTCACAGAAACCATGGCAACCGGTTACAGTTACCTCTATCTGATCGTCCAGCCCGTACTCAGCCAGCTTCCCGCGCAGGGCGTCTATAACCTGACGAGAGCCGGAAGTGACGCAACCAGTACCGGCACAGACCAGAACCTGCTTTTTCGCAGTGCTCTCTTTCAAAACAGCCTCCGCACCCAATTACCTACGCCTCCTTCATTACTCATACTGGGCAAAAATCCCAGACAACCGACTCGGGGTCAGGCGGCCATGGGTATCGTCGTTAACCCTTATTACTGGGCCAAGGGCACAGGCTCCCATACAGGCCACGGATTCGAGAGTAAATCTCAAGTCATCTGTGGTTTCACCATCACCTATCTTCAGCTCATTCTCAATCGTCTCCAGAATCATCTCGCCACCTCGCACGTGGCAGGCCGTACCCAGACATACCCGGATGACATTGCGTCCCCTGGGTCGGAGCCGGAACTGGGCGTAGAAGGTTGCCACCCCGTAGACCTGGCTGAAAGGCATCTTCAAGGACACGGCAACCTGCTTTAAGACTTCCTTTGGCAGATAGCCATAGATGCCCTGGGCCTTCTGGAGAACAGGAATCAGCGAACCCTTCTGCCCAGAGTACTCAGCCAGAACTTCGCTCAACTGCTGCGCTTTGGGGTCAATCTCTTGACTTCCGCATTGACAAGCTGACACAGTCTTCCCCTTCCTTTCTTGACGATAGCTAGTCCTAATCTCCCAAAAAAAAGAACAAACCCCGATCGGAGTGAACCAAACCAGTGTCCAATTTCGTCAATCGAGACCTCAAATCCTGCCCTTGCCAGCCAGTGCTTTAGGCCTCGCGGATATTGCGGGTGCAGCTTCGTGGCCTGTCCCCCGCGTGCCTCTGGTTCCTTCCCGGTGCACCTATGATTCTAATAGATGCCGGCCAGTATTTCCGATGGAAAATCAAGTTGCCGCAAGGACTAATTGGGATCCCTACCGCCCTCTGCGTATATCGTAGTGTCGAGACCTGTCGACAGATCCTGGGTACCCTATTTTGCTCCGCAATAACATATCAAGATATATACATATCTAAATTCCCTGTTCCGAAAAGTATATCTAGATATTTAGATATGTACATGGGTTGTGGCAGGGAAAAACAGTGGCTCACCAGTCAGGTGCCGTTTTTCAACATCACTCGACATGTCGACCCAAAGGGGCCGTTGCCACCAACGCCAAGGAATGTCAGGCGTTAGGGCATGTCAGCACTGCGCTAAGGGATTTCAGGGCCCAATCCCACCTCATTCTCAGCCGTCGCCCGTACTTTGTGAAACTCAAAAATGGCCTTGGCCATGGCCCGCATCCAGGGCTCAGGGTTGCGATTCACCTGGTAGGTGGTGATGACAAGAATAAAGGGGTTCCCATCCAGCATCACAATGGCGGCGTCGTTCCAGGTGATACTATTGGTACCCGTTTTGTGAGCTACCGGCGCCCGGAAGTCTATGCCCCGGGGCACCCGCGACGTATAGACGCACTTCAGCAGGGCGTCCATCAAGAACGAGCTGTGTTCTTCCCCAAAGGCACCAGTGTAGGCAAGTTCCAGGATGAGAGCCAGATCCCTCGGCGTTGTGCGCGGGGCCTTGCCGCTACCATAGACCTCGTAGTTGCGAGAGCCATCGTTCCCGGTGGTGGGCAGCAACTCGCAATAGACGCGGGTATTCCTGGCTCCAAGGAGGCGGACAACCTCGTTGAAGCGTTCAACCCCTACATGACGCAAGAGCACGTTGAAGTAGTCATTGACGGAGTGGCTCACCATGCGCTGGGCAATATCGCCAATCTGAAAACCGCTGTTCAGAACCGGGTCATTGATGACGTCCTCCAGGCTCATCTCACCGGTAGAGGCCAGATGCGCGATGGCTCCCGCCATGAACAGCTTGACGGTTGATGCGGTCTCGAAAAAACCAGGGTCCTCGCCACAACTGCCTCCCGTCTCGGTCAGCAGGTGATTGTAGCCCACGGCAGAACCGGTATTCAACTCCTTGACATAGACGCCGAAAACGCCCTTACCCCCGGCATCTCGATAGGCCGCCACCTGACTATGTATAATGGAAAGGACACACTCTCTGTACTCTGACTGGTGCTGCAGGTACTGCCAGATCTCGTGGGCCTTCTGTTGGTGGGCCTTCGCCAGGTCGACAGACCGGCTTAGCCACGCGGATTTAGGAGGGTTAAAGATCGCGGCGACCTGGTCTGGCGGTGGGAGATCTGGGCTGGAGGGGGTTGTAAGAAGATGAAGGATGAGAACTAATGGTACGGCCCTGCTCACCTGGAAACTGCACCTCCGGTTCCTTGATCGCCACTGCGGTCTTCAATCAGCGACACCGAGATTCATTGACAACAGCAAAAGAGTCCTAGAGATTATATTGGGCGAAGCTTCCAGTTAGAACAGGTGTCTTGCACTGGAGGCCACATTACAGGGGAAGCTGAAGGACTGAGGCGCAAAAGAGAGAAAGAGAGTAGGGCACAGATTTACAGCGGCAGGAGTTCGAGGTGGTCAAATGGCGCGGTTCTGGATATCGGGAAGCATCGTCAATAACGATCTCAATAAGCTCCGTCACATGGACTTAACAGGGGTTGCCGGCATTGAACTGGCCATGTACAGGGACCTGGCTGAAGTGTCGGAAGCCGTGGCTTGGGCCCAAGGCGCCGGCATTGCCTACGGGTTCCACCATCCCCTGATCAAAGACCCGGCCTTCGCCCGCGACCTTGGTGTCCAGTGGTTTGCCCTCTCAAAGGAGCTATCCTCCCATGACAGGGTGCTGCGGGCCGCCGCCCTCTCCTGGGTGGAAGACAGCCTCGAACGGGCATACAATCTGGGAGGACAGCACCTGGTAGTACACGCGCCAACAAAGATCAGAGACTTAGATAGCCCACCCATAACTGAGGATGACTGTAGGGCCCTGATGACCCGGACCCTCAGCCACCTGGCCCATCTGGCCGAAAAGACCGGGGTCCAGATCCTGATCGAGAGCGATGGCCCCAACCCCTATTACATGACCCCAGGGAGCCTCGTCGAACTGGTCGCCCCCTACCCACACCTGGCCCACTGCCTGGACACCATGCACTTTGCCGTCTTCACCGGGAAGTATGGCTACCCGTGTACCGTTGAGGAGCTGACGGTGGCCACCGCCCCTTACACCGCGTCAATTCATCTCAGCAACACGATCTCCCCGTCGGGCTCGGGGATTGATCTCAGGCCTCCAGGGTCACAGCACCTTCGCCTCCCGGTTCACCCAGACCAGGACCCGGCTGATGGCTGGATTGACATTCAGGCCGTTGTCAGTGAGGTTACTTACCAGAACCCAGACTGCCTGTTAATCATGGAGCACATCCCCTACCGCGACTGCGATCTCCAGGCCCTGGCGGCCTGGGGTCGTGATCCCCATGGGTATGCATCGGAAGCTATTGATTGGGTGAGGCAGTTGGCTAAGGGAAATGGGAATGACATGGCCGGAAACGGCCTGTAGCAGCGGGTAAGAGGGGGTAGCTGTGGGCAGGAAAGAGACTCAGGTCTTCAGGCCCTGATCTAACCGACGCAGCACCTCAGCCGTCGTGAGCCCGTAGATAATGGCTCCGGCAAAGTTGGATAGCCCAGGTAGCTGAGGTCACGGTTGTAAGATTGGGAACCTTGAATGCGATTGTGATGGCGTAAGTACCAAACCAAACAAAACCAGAGTAGAGCAGTCCCTTAAGCAGGTAGACGCATCTGTCCTTAATCGTCAAGTCGACCACCCTCTCTCGCCCTTTGCGACTCTGAAGAGCTGCAGCCTTACGTACTAGATACCTTACGACCTCAGCTTTAGCATTGTCAAACTAGAGCCCTAGTAATCACCTCGGCCGTGACACCTTGCTCGAGAAAATCGCCGTCACAGGAAAATCCTCCGCTGTGTCGAAATGTGTGGTGAGAGAGACAAGGGAGGAGTTGCCGTTGGCCAGGATACAGGAAAGCCCTACAATTCAGCTGGCGCTGTCGGTTGCAGTCCTTTTGGTCATAGTGCCGTTAGTTGCCTTTGCCTGGCAGCCAGACCGGGAGCCCCTGGAACCGATACCAACAGTGACCTCGCTTGTCCTTGCACCCGCCCAGAGTGTAGCCGCTCCCGGGAGCAGTCTTACTCTCTCCGTGAAGGCGTTGTTCTCTGATGGGACAGGCCTTGATGTCACCAATGGCGAGGAGGGAGTAAGCTATAGGGTGTCCGACGAGGCTAGCGTCAGGATTGAGAGGGGCGGAAGGTTTCACGTGGCCGAAGGGGCTCCCATTGGTCAGCGAATTGAGATCACCGCCATCTACCAGGACCAAAGGGCTACCGCCAGCATATTGATACTATACCGGCTGGCTGACACCGTTCAATCAAATGAAGAGGGTGTTCCCGTAGTGACCAATGCCGACAGCATCACCGTTATCGTTAACAAGGAGAGAAACCTCCCCGCCAGCTACGAGCCGGCTGACCTGATCAGGCCAGATGTGGCCTTCTCCTCCTCCGGAGACAGGGAGAAGCACTACCTGCGCCAGGAGGCGGCAGAGGCCCTTGAAGCCCTCTTCGCCGCGGCAGCGGAAGACGGTATTGAACTTGTGGCTGTTTCCGGCTATCGGTCCTTCGAAACCCAGGCCCGCATTTTTGAATACAACGTCCGCTCCAACGGCGGCGACGAGGAGTTGGCCAATAGGTGGAGCGCCCGCCCCGGTCAGAGCGAACACCAGACCGGCCTGGCTATGGATGTCTCGGCGGAGAGCGTAAGCTGCGCCCTGGAGACCGACTTTGCAGAGGCCCCAGAGGGTCAATGGCTGGCGGCAAATACCCACCGCTTTGGCTTCGTCATCCGATACCCCCAGGGCAAAGAGAACATCACTGGCTACGGCTATGAGCCCTGGCACATCCGCTATGTGGGTGAAACCGTCGCCCAGCAGGTCACAGAGGCAGGCCTCACCCTTGAGGAATATTTCACCCGCTAGCCTTTGCCGCTAGCCCTCGGCTACTGGCCCTCGGCTGCAGTCCGCAGTTGGTCATCGCCGGCGCCGCCTGACCTCAGATCCAGGTCGCGACTGACCAGGTCCCGATATGTCTCCCTCGCCACCACCAACTGGCTGCGCCCATCCCTCACAAAGACCACCGCAGGCCTGGGATTGCCGTTGTAGGTGCTGGCCATGGAGTGGGTATAGGCCCCTGTTGCAGGTATAGCCAACAGGTCGCCGCGACGCACCGGTGGCAGCATCACCGAGTCGATGAGCTTGTCTCCAGACTCGCAGTACTTGCCCACAACCTGGCACTGATCAGTTGGGGTGTCAGCAACCCTGTTTGCCACCACCGCACCGTAATGGGCCCCGTAGAGGGCGGGCCTGAGGTTGTCCCCCATCCCTCCGTCAACAGCCACAATCCGGCGCCGTAGAAGCGCCGCGTTCCCGGACGTACTAACCCCTGTGTCCTTCACAACACCAACGGTGTAGAGGGTAATCCCGGCCTCCCCCACCAGCGAGCGCCCAGGCTCAACAATGAGGGCGGACCAGCTTCCTTCGGCCAGAGAAGCGGAGAAACCCTGGGCGATGGCCCCGGCCATCTCGTCAATCGTCGGCGGCTGCTCTGATGCCACGTGGCTGATGCCCAACCCGCCCCCCAGGTCAACCTCGGCTACGGTAATGCCCTCCTGGTTAAGTTCGGACACAAGCCTGCCCACAACCTCCGCCGTCTCCTGGAAGGGCCTGGTGTCAAGGAGCTGCGATCCCACGTGGGCGTGGAACCCCCGGAAGCTCAACCCCGGCGCGGAGATGACCCTTCTGACTGCCTCCTGGGCCTGGCCATCCCTGACCTGGATCCCGAACTTCGTCAGCTTGTCCCCGGTGGCCAGGTACTCATGGGTCTCAGCCCGCACCTCCGGCACAATCCTGAGAAGCACGTTGACTGGATTGCCGCCGCCCCGTCCGCCGGCGACCAACTGCAGGAGCAGGTCTAGTTCGTCATCGCTGTCCACTACAATCCTGCCGACACCGGTAGATAGAGCCATCTCCAGTTCGGAGCGGGACTTGTTGTTGCCGTGAAAGATCATCCGCTCCGCAGGGAACCCAGCCTTAAGCCCCACGAAGATCTCGCCACCGGAGACGACGTCAACATGGAGACCCTCATCCGCCACCAACTGAGCCATGGCCTTACACCAGAAGGCCTTGGCAGCGTAGGCCACAGCAACCCCGGGGAAAGGGCGACCGCCAAAGGCGCTCAGGTAGCTTCGACACTGTTCCCGTATTGTCGTCTCATCAAAGACATAGAGAGGGGTCCCATAGCGACGGGCAAGGGCCACAGTACTGCATCCACCCCACGTTAGCTGCCCTTGGGTGTCCACTGGGGCTGCTGGAGGAGCATCTGGAGCATCTGGAGCCTCTGGGGCCGCAGTGGCCCCTGACATCTCTGGTATCATCTCATTCACTAGGATCTTCCTTCCTTCTTTTCAAGCCAAGGGGGCTGGAGGGCTCTTCTTCTTCTTCTCGGCCAACAAAAGCAAAATCCGACGAGTAAACGCCGGATAACAGAAACCGATGTCCCCTCACCCCCGTTTCGTGAGATAGCGCTCCGTCTGTCTTACGAGGAGTTGACAGACGACAGTCCAGCAGCTCTTCGCTGCAGGCCCAGCGCCAGGCTGGTGGGCGATCAACCAGGCACTTCGGCGACATCCCCTTTCGCCAGCCCCTCATCCCCGCCCGGGTCTGAGCTGCTACTGATGGATAGTCGCGCCTCTACCCCACCCATCTGAGTGAGGTAACATTATACTAATTTGTAGTCGATGGTATCACGGTGGGAGGAACCTAGTCAAGAGTTAAAACCTTCCTCAGAGAAATGGTTTGAACCTTTCTCTCTTGAAACCCTACATACAGACAGAAGAAGGAGGACAGCGAAATGGCGTCAGATGATACAACCGCTAGCCCTGGCTCCGATGTGGAGTTGCTCAAGCTCATAGCCGCTGGAGACAGAGATGCCTTCGAAGCCCTTTACCATCGGTTCGCTGACCGCCTCTACCGCTTCGCAGTCTTGAGACTGGGCGATGAAGGGTTAGCCGCCGACGCCGTCCACGACACCCTGTTGGCAGTCTGGCAGGGGGCGGCATCCCGCTTCCAAGGCCGGTCCCAGGGCTCGACCTGGCTCTTCGGCATCTGCTACAACAAGATAGCCAACATCAGCGGGCGACGGGCCCGGAGCCCTGACCCTGTGTCCGACGAGCAGCTGCAGGTAGTTGCCGGATCCAACAGCCCAGAGCAGGACCTGGTGCCCGATACCGTCGTAGTGAGGCAGGCCCTGCAACAACTGGAACCAGGACACCGGGACGTGGTCCTGCTGGCCTTCTACCTGGACCAGACCTACGAAGAGATCTCCGAGGTCTTGTCCATTCCGGTGGGAACTGTCAAGAGTCGAATCTTTCACGCTCGCAAGAAACTGGCCCGGCTTCTAGCCAGAGCCCAGGAGGTGGACTAGGAATGAGCCAACAGGATGGCTTGGACAACAGAGACTGGCTGGTAAAGGCGGTTAAGGACGCTGCCGCCGAGGTCTCCCCCGCCCCCGACCACCTCCGGCGCCGCCTGCTGACCTCTATTGACGCTAAGGTAGAGGCAGACCAGGGCCCAGCCAGGGGCCTGGCTGTGCTGGAACTGATATCCTACGGGCTTTCAGAGACAGCCAACAGGTTTGAGGAGACAGCCGGACCGCAGGCCCTGACAGGATCCCTGAGACTACTGGCCAGCGCCCTGTCGGTATCCGATATCAAGGGCCTGGCATCAGACCTGAGGCAGAGACAACCAGATCGGATTACCTTGACGTTGCCGGTGGTAGGCAGCATCCGAATCGCCTAGGCAGGGCTGCCATCGCCAGGTCAGCATCACTTCGCCGAGTCAGCGTCATCATCGCCTAGGCCAGCGCCCCTGGCCGCTAAACTCGAAAGGAGTTGTTCGCAAAATGTCAAAAGACAGTGTCCATGACCTACGAGAGGTAGCGCAGGAACTACCAGGTCTCTTTAACGTACTGTCGGAGAACCTGCCCAAGCTAATCAACTCGCTGCTGGGTACCCTCTACTCCGAGGACTCCGCCCGCAACCTGGGCAAGGCAACTGCCGCCTTCTACAAGGAGTTGGTGGAGGCCGGGATCCCGCAAGAAGAGGCCCTGAAGATGGCAAAGGACTATGTGGGCAGCCTGAACAAGGTCATGCAGAACGCCCCCAACTTCGGTGGCGGCAAGCATGTGGTCAAGATTGACAAAAGAGATCAGGACTAGGCCATGGCCGTCCTCAGTCTGTTAAGAGCGGCACCAAGCGGGATTGTGATGGTCACCAAGCTCGGCCTCTCGCTCCTGCGCGCCAACGGCGCTTACCGCCGGGCTGGGAACTCCTTCGTCGACGAACTCAGAAGGCAGGGGGTACCCAGAGAGATAGCCGTCGAACTCAAGAAGAGCTATCCCAAGCCCCCCACAACTACCGCTAACTGGATCTCGCAGCGCTGACAACAGGGCAGTGCAACGCCGCACCTGAATACCTGGTTGACAACTCGAGGGAGGTAGGCGACACCCGGTCGCCTACCTCTCAATCCTCAATTGGCGCTTACGAACGGCCAACTCTCCGTACTCCTCATCAAGGGCCAGATACTCGGGATCCTCAGGAGTGAGGCGCCCCAGCCTGACCACGAGCTCTGCCATCCTCGTCTCGATGGCAGCAAGCTGGGCATCGTCATTATCGGCCACGACTTCCCCGGTCCCTTCCGCGCCAACACGGCGGCCCCGGTCAGAGTACTCAGCGAAGCCCCCCTCAAAGCTCCTGACCTGCCCATCCTCAAAGACCAGCAGCCGGTTGCAGAGCCGCTCCAGCATGTAGCGGTCATGGGAGACCAGAAGCAGGGTGCCCCTGAACCCCTCCAGGGACTCTTCAAGTTCCTCCCGGCTGTAGAGGTCAAGGTGGTTTGTGGGCTCATCCAGGATCAGGCAGTCGGTCTGCTGCAGCACCAGTTGCGCCAGCTTGAGCTTTGTTCGCTCACCGAGGCTGAGGGTCCCAATCTGGCGATGGAGCATCTCGTTGTCGAACCCCATATTGACCAGCATCCCCCTGGCCCCGGCGTCACGGGCGATGTCCAGCATCTCCAGGGGAGTCAGCGCTTCATCCAGGTCCATTACATCCTGGCTCAGGTAGGCTGTCTTGAGGGAGGGGCTAACCCAGAGTTCTCCGGAGTCAAGGGCCTCCCGACCCACAATGGCCTGGAGCAGGGTTGTTTTCCCACACCCGTTAGGGCCCACCAGTCCGACCCTGTCCCCACGTTGAACATAGAAGGAACTGCCCTCAAAGAGGCCCCTTCCCCCAAAACCCTTGGCAATGGCCCGCGCCTCCAGGATGCGGCGGCCCCTGTCACCTGATTCGACGAAGTCCAGGCGAATTTCCGGCTCGTCGGTGGGCCTCCGGGCGGCCTCGAAGCGCAGCTTCTCAAGACGCTTCCTCTTGGACTTCACCTGGCGGTCCATTTTTTTGGCCTTGGCCCGATTGTGTTCCTTGCCGCCCTTGACATTCCCCGTCTCTATGGCGGCCTTTCGGGCCTCATCGTGGGCCTTTGAAGACCAGCCATCTAACCGCTTGATCTCAGTCTCAATACGGGCCTGGCGCTTCATCTCCACTTCATACTGATGAAGCTGCTGCTCATGGCGGCGCCGCTTCTCCTCCCGGTAGAAGCTGTAGTTGCCCGCATAGTGGTTCGCCTCGCCCTCCTCGAGCTCAACAATCCTGTCAACCACCAGGTCTAAGAAGTAGCGGTCGTGGGAGATGACAAGGATAGCGCCGTCAAACCCCTTCAGCTGTTGGGCCAGCCACTCCACCCCTGCAAAGTCCAGGTGGTTTGTGGGCTCGTCCAGGATCAGCAGGTCAGGCCTCAGAGACCAGACCTTGGCCAGGGCCAGCTTCGTTCGCTCACCGCCACTCAGCCCTGCCAGACGGTCTTCCTCCCAGGTGCTGACCCTCTCCAGGCCCAGCTGGCGCGCGGCCTCCTGGAACCCATGGATCGCCTCAGGGGTTGCGCTGTTAACCAGCTCAGTAAAGGTGTTTACGGTATACGATGTTGACTGACGCAGGTATCCCACCTTGAGCTCCCTACGATGGGGCTCGATGATCCCCTTGTCAGGCCTCAGGCTGCCGGAGATGATGTTGGCAAGAGTGGTCTTCCCGGCTCCGTTCTTACCCACAAGGCCGATTACTTCACCGACCCTAATATTTATATCGATCCTCTTGATAACGGACTGTGGGCCAAAGGCCTTGGCCACATCCCTGATAGACATGAGTAGTGTCACTTGCGGTCACCTCACTGCAGATGCAGAAGATATCCCATTGTTCCGGGCAATCTGGAGCACAGCAAGGCGGAGAAGGCGGGGTTAAATAGAAAAAACCGGCAGAGCCGGTTTGTGGGTGATGTTGATATGGCCGATCACGGTAACTAGGGCCATTTGCAGCTGTTACCCGCGGTACCATGACCATCAGGCATCAGCAATAGTCAAAACATATATAGTTGTTCCACCGGAATAAGCTCCCGCATTCCACCTAGCTATGCTGTTAGTTAGTTGGCTTGCGGGTGAAGATCACCTGGTACCTCCTGAAGTCCCGTTGAGTCCGACACCGCTATTATATTCCGCGTTAGAGGGTATGTCAAACAAAAGAGAGGTAAGAAACCACCATTTAGAACCGGTTCCCCGGTTACCATATGTGGTATAATTTACTAATAGGAGTACCTCACTGACGAGGAGGGCAGCAAACATGCCTGAGGCAACTATAACTAAGAACCACGCTGGGTGGATCATTATCAGTATTCTGCTGGTAGCCATGGCGGGCTCAGTATTATGGTTCTACTCCCTGCCCAGTCCCCTGGTGGCCTCTGGTTACGCCACCAGCCCATTGAACACCACGCGCAGCCATGTGTCACCTGGGTTGATTTTGCTCAACAGGGGTTTCTTTCCCGTCAGGATCAAGAGTGCTGTAGCCTATGTGGGTAATGGAGCCCAGCTTGTCCGGGCCGAGGTAATCCGGACAGGAATTAGCCACGGGATCGCCGGTATTGAAGGAACGCCCGCAGACAACAACATTGAAACACGACCAGCCGAGGGTGCCCTCATCGCCACCGATGGCGTTTATACCATCTTCTTTGTCTTACGTTGCGTTGGCTCGGAACAGCACTTTGACAGGTTTGTTGTCGTCTATGAGCATCTCTTCAGGGAGTATACCCTTGTTGTAGACAACCTTGAAAGGGGGCGCTGAGCCTTGGGTCTAGGCGCGATCTTGGACATTGAACTGAACTGCCGTGGACGGTTAGTAGTCAGGGGCATAGCAGTCTTCCTTGCCGTCTCAGTTGCCATCTCCATCGCTTTCATCGTCTCCTACAGTCTTGGAGGACCAGAGTTTCTGTCGCTGCTGGCGTCCCAGGAGCCAGAAATTCACTATGCCAGGATCGAACAGTATGGCTGGCAAAGCGTGCTCATCGGAGACGATGAATACCTGGGAGGGCTCCTCCTTGGCTGGACTCGACACCCCTGGGTCTCCTCCCACCAGTGGTCGGATACCGACCATGTTGTGTCCAGGGATGGATGGATCATCGTCTGGTCTCCCGGACTGCCTGAAATGGTGTCCCCGGAGACCAGGAACGAAATGAGAGAGGCATTAGAGCTCCTTGAGTCTGGCGGTCTTCCCGCACCGTCCCTTGGCCTGCGCATGAAGTACCTGCGAACACTGGTTGTCAAGGACTTCAACGAGGCCTGGTCCGGTGTCAGTCATTCTGTCAAGGAAGTACTCCATCCGTCTGACCAATCCGCAAGGATTATCTCTGCTAACAGACGCTTCGCCATTAAGAAAATCTGCCACTTCCCTTTTGATGTCATAAAAGTCATTGTGCTCTTCTTCTGGGTCCACATCTGGACCCTATTCCCTCTACCCGTCTCCGTCATCGCGATGTACATCTGGCTAGTGCTTTCTTCAGCCGGAGCCATACTAGCCTTTCTGTGGGGTCTTTAGAGGTTTCAATGCGTAGATTCGTCTTAACACTATCTTGACATTTGCCCCATAACATCCTGAAACTCTCGGGCTACCATATAGTTGCACCACCCACTTAAGCGCGAGAGGAGGGAATGAGATGCTTCAAAAATCACTGATCCCAACCATCCTTGTGATAGCCCTGGTAATGGGCCTGACCACCATTGCAGGTGCTGCGGGGCTTATGCCCGGCGGCATGATGGCCGCCAGCGGGTTGGCAGGGGACACCATTGTCAATCTCGGCGACCCCGATGCCCCCAATGACACCTGGATCTGTCCTGGCGGCGGCAATGGCTTCGGCCTCCGGGTCGGGCAGAGCCAGGGCGGGATGCTGGAAACGGTAGCGGACCTCCTGGGACTGACCGTCGACGAGATCATCGACCTTCGCAACGAAGGCCTATCTCTCGCTGAAATCGCTGCAACCAAGGATGTCACCGTTGAAGAACTGGTGGATCACCTCCTCAGCTTCAGGGCGGAGTTCCTGGCTGAGAAGGTCGCCGACGGTACCATCACCAGCGAGCAGGCCGACGCCATTCTCGAGAGCATGAGAGAGCGAATGACAGAGCGGGTGCAGGATACCGCTATTGGGCCCTTCGGCAACGGGCGTGGCCAGGGCCGCGGCGGCTACTGCTGGCAGAACAACTCTGACGACGCCAACGGCAACAGCAACGGCACTGAGAACACCAACGCCCGGCAACGAGGTTTCCGCCACGGCGGCGGACGCAGGGGCGGTTAGTTCCGTATCCATCCCACCCTCACTGCGTGAAGCAGCCCGGAAGGCGCGGCACCAGCCCTTCCGGGCTCTTACCTTCCATTTCCGCCCGGTTGCACTGTGGCCCGCTTCTGTGGTTTGATAAAGTCAGGATTGACTTTCGGTAGGAAGGGTGATGGTGTCAATGGCCGCCCCCAAGATCCTGGTCATCGAGGATGACCACCAGATAACGCAGATGGTGACAAGGTACCTTGAGGCCGAACAGTTCCAGGTCATTACCGCCGACAACGGCCGCGATGGCCTGACAATGGCATTGAACGAAGACCCCGACCTGGTGGTTCTGGATCTGATGCTCCCGGAACTGGACGGCATCTCCCTCTGTCGCCAACTGCGGGCCGCCTCACCCGACGATTCCTTCACCCCGCCGGTTATCATGCTGACGGCCAAGTCCGACGAGATTGACCGCCTCCTGGGCCTGGAGATAGGGGCTGATGACTACATCACCAAGCCCTTCAGCCTACGGGAGCTAGTGGCCCGCATCAGGGTAATCCTGAGGAGAACAGCGAGGCAGCCACTGGCCGACTCGTCGTCGGCCGAATACTCCAGCACTCGGACCTCCCAGGATGTCCTCCGCTACCGGGACCTTGCCCTCTATCCCCGTGAGTTCCGGGCAGAGATGGCCGGAAGGGATCTATCCTGTACACCCACTGAGTTCAAGCTCCTCCACACCCTGGTCTCTAACCCCGGCCGCGTCTACTCCCGCCTGCAGCTCCTCGATGCCGCCCTGGGCGAGCTCTACGCTGGCTATGAGAGGTCCATTGACACCCATATCAGTAACCTCCGCCGGAAACTGGGGGATGACCCCAACAACAGCCCCGAGTACATTAAGACCATCTATGGTGTCGGCTATAAGGTCGATGCCCTCCCCAAAGCCCGGGGCGCAGACAGAGAGGACGGGGACTAGCGTGTTCCTGGATTCCCTACGGGGCCGCATCACCCTGATCCTGGTACTCCTGGTCCTCTTCACAACCGCCGCCACTGTCCTTATCACCAATGTGGCGACAACTAACCTCTTCGATAACTACCTGGCGCTGACCGACACAGCCCGGGCCCTTAACCTGGCCAGCTTCTTCGAGGGCTATTATCGTGACAACGGGGGCTGGAGTGGGGTCCAGAACCTCCTGGAGGTCTATGCCAGCGCCAACATGTCCCAAGGGATGATGGGGCGCTGGCGAGATAACATGGGCCGTCACGGCATGAATCGCCCCTTTGGGCCCATCGGGCCCAGCAGCGGCACCACCGCCCTGCCCGCCGATCGCCTGATCGTGGCCAATGCCGACGGCGTGATTGTGGGAGACTCCGCCCAACTTGACCTTGGGGGAACCGCCGCCCCTCAACAGCTCGCAGCAGGAGCTCCCCTGATGCTGAATGGAGAGGCGATTGGAACCCTGATTGTGACCAACCAACCCCTCCCAGGCCTCGACAGCCTTGAGGAGCAGTTTACAGGCACTGCTGCCAGGTACGCCTGGCTTGCCGCCGGCGGCGCCATTATACTGGCCCTGCTCCTGGGCTTCACGGTATCTCGAAGCCTGACCCAACCCCTGCAGTCAGTTGTGCGGGGCACCGAACGCCTTGCCAACGGCGAACTCTCGGTTCGCGTCAAGACCAACCGCCGCGATGAACTGGGGACCCTGGCCCATAGCTTCAACCGTATGGCAGAGCAACTGCGGAGCAATGAAGAGCTGCGCAAGAACCTAGTGGCCGATATAGCCCACGAGCTCCGCACGCCAATATCAGTCCTCCGGGGCAACCTCGAATCCATCCAGGAGGGTGTCCAGGATCCAGACATGAAGACCATCGTCAATCTCCACGACGAAGTGCTGCGGATGGCATCCCTCGTAAATGAACTGCAGGAACTGAGCCTCCTCGATGCCGGCCAGGCCCGGCTTAACCGGGAGAAGGTCCTGGTCCAGGGGGTTGTCCAGGAGGAGATTGAGGCCCTGGGCGCCATGGCCCAGGCCGACGGCATCTCGCTCCTGTCCTCCCTTCCCGATCAACCGGTGCTGGCCCTTGTTGACCGCCGGCGCACCGGCCAGATCCTGCGAAACCTGCTGGTAAATGCCTTGCGCCACACACCCGCAGGGGGCGAGGTCCGGGTATCAGTGGAATTGACGGCCAACGGCAGCGATAACGGCGGTTCTGGCAGCCCCGGCAGTCCCAGCGGTCCCCGTGGGCCCGCCGACTCCGGCTTCGCCCGGGTATCAGTGGCCGATACCGGTGAAGGAATAGCGCCTGGGGACCTTCCCCATGTCTTTGAGCGTTTCTACAAGGCCGACAGGTCCAGGACCCGGGGCAAAAGCGGCGGGGCCAAGGAGGCGGGCACCCGCGGTACCGGCCTGGGACTGGCCATTGCCCGGGGCTATGCCACTGCCCAGGGAGGCGACATCTGGTTAGAGAGTAGCCATGGTAACGGCAGCGCCCTGGATGATGCCAAGGCACAATCTGGCTTCGGCCCTGCTTCCGGCACCACTTTCACCTTCACGCTGCCCCTGGCCTGACCGAGTTCACTGCCCCGCTGGCCCGCCCACAAGCCATCGCCACTTGACGACTCCTTTGAAGTTTCGTATAATGCTTTAGTGTCTAACATTTTGACTACTTAACTTTTTCCACTTGACCCGTGGCACCGTCTTCTATATAATACTGACATCGAAAGATTTAGGTTCTAAAGTATCCAGCGGTCATCTCCGCCTGGCCCATGGTTGGCGCGGGACGCTGTTCAAGGAGGAAATCTCGTCGATGAGTAGCGAGAACCCAGCAAGGCAAGACCAGAGAAACAATCTCACCGAGGCGCCGATAGTCAAGGCGCTGCTGACCCTCTCCTGGCCCATCGTCCTGTCGAACCTCCTCCAGACCAGCTATAACCTTGTCGATGCCTTTTGGGTCGGGAAACTGGGCCCCGCTGCCTTCGCCGCCATCTCCATCGGCTTCCCCATCGTCTTCCTGCTGATCTCGGTGGGCGCGGGCTTCACCGTGGCCGGCACCGCCCTTGTGGCCCAACACGTTGGGGCGAAACGCCACGAGGCCGCCGACAGGGCCGCTGGTCAGACCCTTGCCTTCACCCTCCTCTTCGCCGTAGTAATCGGTATCATTGGGTTCTTCTTCAGTGACACCCTCCTGGGGTGGATGGGGGCCCAGGAGGCCTACCGGGCCGATGCCGTGGCCTACATGAAGATCATCTTTGGCGGGGTGCCTTTCATGTTTGGGTTCTTTCTCTTCCAGGCCCTGCTCCGCGGATCAGGAGATACCCTTACCCCGATGAAGCTCATGGTGACTTCTACCGTCTTCAACATCCTGCTGGACCCCTTCCTCATCTTCGGATGGGGTCCCTTCCCGGAGCTGGGGGTCCAGGGCGCAGCCTGGGCCACAATCCTGTCGCGAGGTGGCGCTTCAGTTGTAGGGGTCTACCTCCTCTTCAGCGGCACCAAGGGTATACAGCTAAAGCCCGCCTACCTCCGCCCTGAAGCGCGGATCATCAAGCAGATTGTCTCCATCGGCACACCTTCGGCCATAGAGCAGTCCACCCTGGCCCTGGCCCAGACCTTCATGACCAGCGC
>LADL02001099.1_pt1 | contig 79785 bp, 74 predicted proteins | sample 619721 | NCBI WGS metagenome assembly LADL02 (sample SAMN03397408, study PRJNA257561) | rock porewater metagenome | biome: terrestrial; feature: Opalinus Clay rock; material: porewater; isolation source: Opalinus Clay rock porewater BRC-3 borehole | place: Switzerland: Mt Terri URL, St-Ursanne ...
TGGTTGGGACCTCGCAACCCGGGCCTTGACTGGATCCACAGGCTTAGGCGATGGGCCAGTAATCTTGCTTCCACCTCGCTCATGCCCAGTTCAGAGGTGAGTCTTGCGGCCAGCTGGTTGTCCAGGGTCTTCTTTCTGGCTGAAGCCACCTGGTACTTAAGCCGCTGGCGGTATTCTTTCGGTCTCCCCATCGGCCTTTCCCCCCTCCCCGCTAGCTCCAGCGCTTGAACTTCCGGAAGTATCCCGCGCCCTGCCTGCGAATACCCGGCTCCTCAAGGTCGCTGAGTACTGCTTTGCCTCGTTCTAGCGGTTGCCAGTCGCCGATTGCCTGGCGAACCGCCTCGTATCTGTCCCCCTCATAACGGCCCAACGATGCTAGCATTCGCTGCTTGACTTTCCCGTTCCTCCGGTACGTCTCCACAATTTGCAGGTACTCATAAGCACTTACTCGTTTAATGCGCGCAAACATCGCTTTCTTTAATCCATCATATCTCGGTTGAACAAGTACCATCCCTACCAGGCCGTCGCGCTTCAGGGCTGCCGCCAGCGAGCCACCGATCAGGCCGACTCCAGCGATGGCAATGGCGGGTCTTCGGTGGTCAAAGGGCGATTTCATGGCATCAGTCTTGGAGGGCAGGGCTCGTGGCGGAGGCGGCAGTCAGTCCATCGGTGGACTGTGGCTGCGGCTTGAGCCTGGCCACCTGGCGCCCCTGGGCCCTTGCGATTAGCTCTATGTCCTCCATGAGATGCCCGAAGTTCTCCGGTGTCAGGGACTGGCCGCCGTCGCAGAGGGCTGTGGCTGGATCGGCGTGAACCTCCACTAGAAGGCCGTCGGCGCCGGCAGCGATTGCGGCCCTGGCCATTGGGCCCACAAGGGACCAGTGCCCGGTGGCATGGCTCGGGTCAACGATTATCGGTAGGTGGCTCAGCTCCTTCACAAGCGGAATGGCGCTGAGATCGAGGGTGTTGCGGGTTCGCTGGCTGAAGGTCCTGATCCCTCGCTCACAGAGAATCACATTGGGATTGCCGGCAGCGACAATGTACTCAGCCGCCAGTAGCCACTCATCAATCGTTGACGACATCCCTCGCTTGAGCAGCACCGGTTTGCGGGCGTGGCCCGCCTCCTGAAGGAGGTCGTAGTTCTGCATGTTACGGGCGCCCAGCTGGATGACATCAGCCTTATCCGCAACCTCAGCAACCTGCTGCGGTGTCATGGCTTCGGTGACCACCGGCAGTCCTGTCAGGGCCCTGGCCTCGGCCAGGATCTTCAGGCCGGCGCTGCCCAGCCCCTGGAAGCTGTAGGGGGATGTCCGGGGCTTGAAGGCGCCCCCTCGAAGGCCGGTTGCCCCGGCCTTGGCTACTGCCGCTGCCGTCGATAGCACTACGTCCCGGCCCTCAACGGCGCAGGGACCGGCAAACACGGTGATGGCGTTACCCCCAACCTGGACAACCCCGAGGTCTACCACCGTGTCGTGATTCTTGAAGTTCCGGCTCACCAGTTTGAAGGGGTGGGCTATGGGGATGATCCGCTCCACGCCCTCAAGGGCCAGGATGGAGCTCCGGGTCACCGAGTGAACATCGCCCACAGCCCCGATCACTACTCGTTCCTTGCCTCGCGAGAGGTGGGCCTCAAGTCCTCGTTCCTGGAGGGAGTTTACTACTCCGGTGACTTCGACATCAGTTGCTTGAGCCTTCATCACGATTAACACACAAAACACTCCTTTGTGAGCTGATGCGTTGACCGCGCGAAAGCAATAGAGATACAAAGAAACAGACTGCGGGGCGCAGCCTGTCATAGAGTACAACAGAGTAGACTGCCTGACCCCACTACCGTACTACCGTCCTACCGCGGGTCACGCAACGCATTTAGATTAGTCCTAGTCTAACACAAGCTGGCAAAGGAGGCAAGGGATTGTGAAAGTGAGCACTTATAATCAGAAAAAGGGGAGTATTATAAATTATCACACAACAAAGAGGATTTATCTGAAGTTCGCCGAATATCATATCAGTAGCAGCTGGCAAGCGATTTGCTTGGGGGCAAAGATAGAGTGATAGAGCAGATGGCTTGCCAGCCCCAATCGTGATTAAGGCCAATTGTGGCCAAGAGTTTTGGCGCACCCCGCTAAAAGCCCGGCATTTTGCCGGGCCTCTTTCTTGTGGAGGGACCTTCCTCAAGAAAGCGGGGTGGGAGGGCTACCGGACCGGTGGTATCGCCCGGTGGCCCAACCCCACAGTAACCTCATTGAGATGAACAAGGCCAACCTGGAAGAATAGAGCGATGCTGATGTGCTCGCCCTGCCTTGCGACCGCCAACTTACCGCCGATCGAGAAGCCCAGGGCCTGGTCAGAGATTTGACGGATGGCTTCACGGCAGGCGCCGGCAAGAGCTCCCTCTTCAACATGGGTGCGCTCAATAACCCCTTCCCGGGCCGCAGCCACAATCGCTCTTTCGATTATGGCCCTGATACCTTTGCTGAAATCACCGCCGAAATCCGATGCGGCCGTCTTGATCCCCCGCCCAAGGGCGGTTTTCCTTAAGGCATCCTCTTCCTCACGTGATTCCGTCGCCGCCAGGCGCAGGGCCATCCGGGCCACGGTTGCGCTGGAGTCTTTTGGATCTCTAGTAGCCTCAGTCACGCAAACAACCCCCTTGTCTGTACCGGTGTTGTTCAGTTCGTTGGCGTTCTTCCCACTGCTCCAATATTCCTCATTAGACGGGAAAACCCTATGACTTTGTCGTATAATACCCTTATAATAGAACTGGAACTGCTCGGGTGTTGAGTTCAGGGGGCCCACATTTCGGTATACAATAATGCGGGGTGATTGTGTGGATCTACGAAATATAAGCAGAAGGGTGATTCTGTCAGTGGCGGACAACCGCGCGGTTTCCGGCTTTGTTCAGAATTACGGCATGAGGCTGGGGGCCGGCAGATTTGTGGCTGGCGAAGGCCTCGATGAGACAATCGCTGTGACCAAGGAGCTGAATGATAGGGGCATTCTTGTTACCCTGGACCACCTGGGCGAAAGCGTTACCGAGGAAGCTGAGGCCCGCCAGGCCGCCGACGAGTACCTGGTGCTGCTGGACAAGATTAACGAGACCGGCGTCGATTCTAATGTCTCTCTCAAGCTGACCCAGATGGGCCTTGGTCTCAATCCTGACCTTGCCCTGGAGAACTTGGACGTGATTGTTGCTAAGGCTAAGGAAGTCGGCAACTTTGTCCGGGTCGACATGGAGGATTCCCCAGTAACCCAGATCACCATTGACATCTTCCGCAGGGTAGAGCAGAAGTACGGTGGAGAGCATGTGGGGTTGGTTGTTCAGGCCTATCTCTACCGCACCGGGGAGGACATTAAGAAGCTTGACGAGATTAAGGCCAACCTGCGCCTCTGCAAGGGCGCCTACTTTGAGCCCCCGGAGGTGGCCTTTCCTAAGAAGGCTGATGTGGATAGAAACTTTGTTAGCCTCATTCAGCAGCACATGAGACGTGGAAATTACACCGCCGTTGCCACCCATGATGAGAAGATTATCAGTACCATCAAGCAATTCGTGGACAGAGAGGGTATCTCCCTTGAGGATTTTGAGTTCCAGATGCTCTACGGCATCAGGACCCGCCTTCAGCAGGACCTGGCTGACGAGGGCTACAAGGTTAGAGTCTATGTGCCCTACGGTGAAGACTGGTATCCCTACTTCAGCCGCCGCCTGGCGGAGCGCCCAGCAAACGTTGGCTTTTTCCTGGGAGCCCTCTTCAGGCGTTAGTTGTCGCGACGAATACAGGGTGGTGATTGTAGCGCCATGCCACAGCCTTTAGAGGGTATAGCCCAGCAGAGAGCTAACCCGCCGGTAGTGTCAGTTGCTGGCTACTCAAACAGCGGCAAGACTACCTTGATAGAGGCGATACTGAGCATCCTTACCGCAGAGGGATACCGGATTGGCACCATCAAGCACCACGCCCATCATTTTGATATGGATCGTCCCGGGAAAGACACCTGGCGCCACCGTGAAGCTGGCGCCAGTTCTGTGTTGATATCTAGCGGTACCAGCATAGCCCTGATCAGGGACCATGATGCTGAGGCTGAGCCCACTGTCTGGGAACTGGTCTCCCTCCTTGGTGACGTTGATCTGGTGATTGCCGAGGGCTATAAGGGAGGGGCAATGGACAAGATTGTTGTTCACAGGTTTGACCACCCGGCCCAGAAGGGCAAGACGGGTGACAACGCCGCTCCTGTTGGCGCCGATGATGAGCGGGTCTTTGCTGTTGTCAGTGATCAGCCTGATAGGGCCCAGGAGATGCGGTGTTTCAAGGGGCTACCGGTATTGAGCTGGAATGACGGGGAAGGGGTTGCCAGGCTCATCAAGGAGCGGTACCTGGGTAATAAGGGTATGGCCTGACTCAGCAGGCAGACCAGAGGGGGTTGGGAGAGTGATTGAGAGGTCACAGGGGTCCCGCGTTGTTCAGAGAATGCTGTTTACAGCTACCCTTGCGGTGATCCTGACGGTTCTAGTGAGCGCTTCAGTGGCTGGACCAGCCCTTGCTAAGGACTGGGATATCACCCAGGTCAGAATCAGCGCCGAAGTAAGGCCCGACGGCAGCATGGCTGTGGTTGAGGAGAGGACTATCTCCTTCAGCGGCAGCTTCTCTTGGATGGAACAGTGGATTTCAGAGACGGTTGATGCCGGTGTTAGCGCTCCAGAGCCCCCTGAGGTTCATGGGGTATCAGTGGCTGATAGCAAGCAGGGCGCCTACAACCAGGCCAACTTTTATGGGGTAACTCAGTCCCCAGGCAGCTATGCCGTGGCCCGCGACGGTAGTACCGTGAGGATTAAGTGGTCTTATCGGGCCTACGACGAAGAGAAGACCTTCATCATCTCCTACATCGTGGACAATGCTGTCATTGTCCACAACGATGTGGCTGAGCTTTATTGGCAGTTTATTGGCGATCAGTGGGAGACGGCCAACGAGAATGTGACCGTTAGCATTATGCTGCCAGCTGGGGCTGGGGAAGAAGATATCAAGGTCTGGGCCCATGGCCCCCTTACCGGTAATGCCGCGATAGTGGGCGACGGCGTTAGACTGGGGGTCCCATCGGTAAGCCCGGGAACCTACGTGGAGGCAAGGGTGCTCTTTTCACCGGGCCTTGTGCCGGGTTCAGGCAACCTCACTGGGGTTGAGCGGCTCGAGGGGATCATGGCAGAGGAGGCCCAGTGGGCTGAGGCCGCCAATAGGGCGCGGCTCGTTGCCAGGCTGACCTGGCTTGGGGCCGTACTTCTTGCAGTTGCCACCGCCGCGCTGGCCTATTGGGTTCAAAGTCGCTACGGCCGGGAATTCCGGCCCAGTTTCGAAGGGGATTACTACCGTGAACTGCCTGCGGGGTATTCTCCCGCAGAATTAGGCCGTCTATGGCGTTTCGATGTCACCAAAGCGGAGGATATTGTTGCCACCATCCTGGACCTGGCGCGCCGGGGCTATCTGTCCATCCGCGAGGTGGAGCTGGAGGACAGGGGCGGCTTTCTCGCCAACCTGCTGGGCAAGGGGGCTGGTGTCAAGGACTACATCTTTGAACTGGACCAGGAAAAGGACTGGACTGGCCTTGCCCCCCATGAGGGGCGCCTGATGGAGTTCATATTCCGGGAGGTCAGCGGCGGCTTTCCCGAGGTATCTTTCGCTGGGATGACGGCCTTTATCAAGGCCAACGCCTCGACCTTCAGGAGTTTCTACAGTAGTTTTGAGGGTAAACTGGGGCAGCTTGCAAGGGAGCAGGGGTTCTTCGATGACGATGCCAAGACCGGGCAGTTGATCCTGGGTGTACTGGGTACCCTCTACCTGTTGGTGGGCTTTGGGGGTCTGGCGGCAGGCCAGGTTCTCGGTCTGGTGCTGGGGGTAACCCTGGTTGTCCTGGGATTTGGCGTGGTCCTGGTTGGGGCATTTATCCGCCGGCGGTCTCGGGAGGGGGCAGAGCAGTTCGCCAAGTGGAAGGCCTTTCGCCGTTTTCTTACCGATTTCTCCAATCTTGACATCGCAGAGGTGCCAGCCCTCATTCTATGGGAGCACTATCTCGTCTATGCTGTCACCCTGGGGGTGGCGGAGAAGGTCATAGACCAGATCAAGGTTGTCTATCCCGAGGCCCTTGCTACCGGCACAACGGTGGCTGCCTTTAGTTGGCTCAGGGGCGCCCACGGCGCCGCCGCCATCGGGTCTCTCAACAGCACCCTCAACAGCGTGACCCAGTTGACAAACTCCTTCAACACCGCCATGACCAGCTTCACATCGGCATCAGGGGGCGGGGGCGGCTTTTCTGGTGGCGGTGGAGGCGGCGGTGGCGGAGGCGGCGGGTCCGCCGGCTAGGACCGGGATAAATACAGGCAAGTACAGCCATTCTAAATGGGGTCTATGGCTGCATCAAGAGGAGGTACTCTCCCAGTCGGCCTGCAGCGAAGACAAGGGGAGGCAGGACGATACAGATAACCCCCCAGATCCGGGCCATCCGGGCATCCCGCTCATGGCCCTCGTGCTTCAGGGTGGTGGCATCGAAGGCAATAAGGAAAATGCCAGCCGCAACGAAGACCGCCACGTTCAGGGGCGCCAGGTGCAGTGCAACAGTCTTAATCAAAGTTTCAATACTTTGAGGAAACATATCTTTGTTTTCACCTCTATCTCAGCAGTCCTGCTGTCGTTAACTCTATGTTAACTACGATTTTGAACTCAGCATCCTTAACATAGACCTCATTCCATTCCCCTTTGACCTGGTTCCAGAACCCGGGCTGGCGTTGCCGGAGGATAGCGCCCAGCCCCAGGGCGTCGGACTTGAACTCAGTCTGCAGCTTTTGCAGGGCTCTTTCCATCTGCTGGGTTACCTGTTCTGATGCTCGTTTGGTCAAGTCTTCGATGACCTCCGAGGTGATACTGCCATTGTTAGGGAGTTCGCCGACTGTCCCCCTGACCTTAACGTCCATGGTGAAGCGGGGCCTTCCCATCTGAACACTGGCGATAATCTTGCTACTTGAGATCACGATGTCGATTACCGTTGGCCGTTGCTGGCCCGAAGGGGGAGGGACGACGAGGGTTCCGGCTCGCACCTGGCCAAGGGCCCAGTTAACCCCCTTGGTCTCCTCTGGGGTAAGAAATCCAACCAGGCGGCCGTCCTTGAGCACCGCTGCTCCATTGAGATTGAGTCCGCCCTCCATGACCTGGGCCATGGCCAGCAGTAAGTCCCCCTTGTTGGAGTTAAAGGCTATCGCTGTCTCCAGGAGGTTGGTCCTGAATTCGGCGCCGGAGCGGATCTTTCGGGAAACCGCTTCCTCCATATGACGAGCAAGAGTATCTGTAAAGGGCGGGATGACGCTGTAGACTTCTTCTGCGCGCCCTTTAACCACGAAAACATCGACGGCCTCCCGCGCCAGGAGGGTGCGCTGGAAGAACTGGAGGATCGGCAGTATTCCCTCGCGAGCCAGTTCCTCTCCAATGAAGATTGCTGTAGCAAAGCGCATGAACAGTACCCGGTTAGAGACACTGCTGGCACCGGTAAGGGTCTCCAACATGCTCGTGCCGGAGCCCTGAAGGATCCATACAGACCGCTTTTCGGGGGCTCCACCGGGGCCAATTCCGGCCCTCTTACCCCCGACCAGGTCTGGGCGAGGGGTCTCGAAGGTCATAATAATTCGCGGGTCCTCCCCTGTAAGGGATGTGTTGCCCACATCAGTCTCCACTGCCGGGCTCTTCTGGCCCTGTTCTCCCTGGGGTTTAGGGCCATCAATTGCCAGCGAGGTGACAAAGGCCAGTTCGTCAATTTCAATCCGGTCAAAACAGCCGGTGGTTGCTGTGCTTACCAGTAGTACCACTGCAAGCACTACAGCGGCTTGATGGAATCGCGGCATCATCATAGCTTCCCCCTGAGCTTGGCCAGGCCAAAGAGGGGTATTGGCAGCAGTACTATGACAAGGAGTCCTGCTGCGGCCGCGATCTGGGATAGGGTGTCAATTGCTGCCTCACTCCCGGGAAGGGAGATCCCCAGCAAAAGGAGGGGAATCAGGGCCGTGACAATATGACGCTGATCCTTTGCGCCCAGGGCTGCCGCAATGACAAGAGCGAGGAGGTAGAGGACATAGGCAGTGGTAAGAAACACGATTACAATCCAGCCGATGGCAAAAACCCCTTCCAGCCGTTCCAGCACGGGAACCCTGATGGCGCTGGTCATTGTCAGCAGAGGAAAGCGCTGCGCCATTGTGGTCTCAACCCCCATGAAGCCGATGGCTATCAGAAAGGTGGGCATCACCAGGAAGAACATCAGGAGGCCGAAGCTCAAGAAGGCGGTCTTCATGGCCTGGTCGTGACGCTGTAGAAAGGGGACCAAGGTCACAACGGCAACAAGCCCCTGAAGTTCACCGCTGAGCATCAGTGCCGCCCTCAGGGGCCGCTCAATCCCGTTACCCAGGACAGGAAGAAGGCGCTCCGGCTCGACCCCGGGTAGAATCGCCAAAAGGAGCCCGAAAAAGATGACGATGGAGATCGGGACCATCAACTCCATCAGCCGAATTACGGGTGAGAGCCCGTGCCTTGCGGCGTAGGCAGCGGTGAATAGGGCGATTAGGGCCAGGACCGGGATTGGGGTTGTCTGAAGCAGAAGCTCCTGGATGAGGTTGGCGTAGGTTCTGTTCAAGCTGATAACCCAGAGAAACCAGTAGATGAGGAGGCCCGTTATCAGGAGCAGGGCTAGGGGTTTGCCCAGGAGGTCCTGGAGCCATTCGGTGAGGAACTTGTCCTTATAGGCCAGGGCTAACCGCAGCCAGAGATAGAGGCCGCCACCGGTGATGAAGAAGGCTAGAATTATGGAGATCCAACCATCGGTGCCAGCAGTTTCCGCCAGGGGGGCGGCAAAGGTAATCAAGCCCACTTCAAGTACTACACCTAGAAACGCGATAAACCACTGGATTGTTGAGAGCTTCTCGGCGTCAAAGATCTTCATCAGCTGTCCCTCCTGTCGTCCATGCGGTCACGGTCGCCGCTGGCAAAGAAGGCTGGCCTCCGCTTCATGGACATCCAGGGGGCGCGAGCAATGGTATCCCGGAGGAGGGCCTTGGGCTTTAAGGGGGCAAAGGGCACCAGGTAAGGCACGCCGAAACTCTTCATGGCCGCCAGGTGTATGAACATAATCAAGATGGCCATGGTCAGTCCGTAGAGGCCAAAGGTTCCTGCCGCGATCAGCATTGGAAAGGCCAGGAGCCGTAGGGCCAGGGCGGACTCGAAGTCCGGGATTGTGAAGGAACTGATGGCGGTGGTTGCCACGATGATTACCATCAGGTCGCTGATGAGACCGGCCTGGACCGCCGCCTGTCCGATGATCAGTCCGCCGACAATACCGATGGTCTGTCCCAGGGGTGTGGGCAGGCGAACCCCGGCCTCTCGCAGCAGCTCCAAAAGGAAGAGCATGAGAAAGGCCTCGCCCACCGCTGGCAGAGGCACCCCCTGCCGGGTGGCGCTGATGGCAATCGCCAGCTTACTTGGAAGCATCCCCTGGTGATAGGTTGTCAGGGCTACATAGGCAGCGGGGACGAAAATAGCGGCCATGGTAGCGGCAAAGCGAAAGAGCCGGATGGCACTTACCAGCTGCCACTTCTGATAGTAGTCCTCAGCAGCATGAAACAGCGAGTCAAAGGTGGCCGGCGCGATCACAGCGAATGGTGTGTTATCAGTGAGGAGGGCGACCCTGCCCTCAAGGATCTGGCCCGCTACTTCGTCAGGCCGTTCTGTGGAGAGGATTGTGGGGAAGGGTGATAGCCAGTTCTCCTCAATCAACTGTTCCAGGTAGCCGGACTCAAGCACCGCGTCAACATCTATGGCATCAAGCCGTTTCTTGACGGTATCAAGGATGATGGGATTGACCAGATCTTCCACGTAAACCAGGGCAATGTCGTTCACTCCCCGGGCGCCAACCCTTTTGAGTTTCACCCTGAGTTTGGGATCCCTCAAACGGCGCCGGATCTGGGCAACGTTGATCTTGAGGGTTTCAGTAAAGGCATCCCGTGGACCCCGGATGGTCTGGTCTGCAACAGGGCTCTCAATCCCTCGTTGTGCCCAGCCCTGGGTGCTGAGCATCAGAACCCTGTCTACTCCCTCCAGGAACAGCAGGGATCTGCCGGAAAGCAGTTGGATAACGGCCAGGTCAAAGTCGGTGGTGTCGGTTACGGCATTGACGGTCAGGATCTGATCCCGAAGGGTCTTCCAGACCTCGAGGATACCTTGCTTGCTCAGTCTGGGCGGAGGCGCCTGCCGCGTCTGGAAGAGCAGCGGTTCCAGGACCCCACGAACCAGTCGGTCCTCGTCTGTAAGGGAGTCAACCCACACCACCACAGCCGCGACTTTGCTGTCGCCAATCTGAAACCGCCGGTACCTGAGGTCGTCACTCTTTCCAACAGATTCCTTCAGGTAGGCAATGTTATCTTCCAGGGACCTGGATAGCTTGCCAATGTCTCTAACCCGTTCTCCGGGGAGCGTGGCTTGCTGCTGGATATTGATGTCTCCCACAACAGTCTTCGGCTTCGGTTTTTTAACGCGCTGCAGTAGTCTCTTGATAATGGAGAACAATCCAGCGACTCCCCTCTCCAAGGCGCCACGATGAGATGAGGCTGTTTCCTTAGTCTATTCTCTGCCCTAGTATGCCACAAAGGCACCCCCGGAAAACCGAAGGGTGCCTTTTGTGGTGGGAGTTGGGTTGTTAACTTGCGGTCGCAAGGGCGACCAAAAACTTCTAGTTTCAGTATGCCCACCTAAATGTGAAATATGTGTGTCTTATCAAACTCTCTTAAGAATGTCTACAGACTATGATCTGGGTTTGAAGGTGTCACAGGCAGTTTCGCTGGATCTTGTAGCGTTGACACTTCGCCCCAGTTCACCAATTTCCATAGTGGCATCCGCATCATAGTTGTTCTTAACGATGATCTCGTCGGCAGTGCAGATGTCGCCATTACCGTAATACTCGCAGCTTGTCACCTTGCATTTAATGCGACCCAAATCGTGTCACCTCCTAATGAGATTATGCGGTTCGGGTAGCAGTTTTATTCCTATAAGCAAGACGTTGCAACCTTCTTATTTATTGCATACCAAAGCATCGACGGGGCAGGTTAATACTTGAGATTGCTGTGCACCAGGGATCAGGTCACCTGAGCCTGAAGCAGCTCCCGTGGTGAACCCTGCCGCGGGATATCTCGTTGTCGATAACGATGCAAACCAACGAATAATCAACGGAGGTGAAGTTATTGTACGGTAACATCGGTCAAAGCGGCCAAGGTAACTTGCCCAGTTGGGCTCGGACACCCGTTCAATCTCAGTATAGCGATCCTGGGCCAACCTTCTCCAGCGGTGGCATGGTAAGCGGCGGTGCCGGTAGTAACGTAGGCAGTGGCTTCGGTGGTAACTACGGCAGTCAGCAGGTTAGCGGCGGTTATGGTGGCCAGCAGATAAGTGGTGGCTACAGTGGCCAGCTCACTGGCGGTTATGGCGGCTCATCCCTACCTGGTTGGGCCTACACCCCGGTTCAGTCACGTTACGCAGACCCAGGTCCTACCTTCACCGGGGGCGGACTCAGCGGCTACGGTGGCCAGCAAGTTAGCGGTGGCTATGGTGGCTTCCAACCCGGTGGCGTATCAGGTGGATATGGCGGCGGTTTCAGCGGCCAACAGGCTGGCTTCGGCGGCCAACAAATAGCTGGCGGTCTTAGCGGCCAACAGGGTGGCTTCGGCGGCCAACAAATAGCTGGCGGTCTTAGTGGCCAACAGGGTGGCTTCGGCGGCCAGCAAGGTGGAGGCTATGGTGCTACATCATTGCCAAACTGGGCGCGCACCCCGGTACAGTCCCGCTACGTAGACCCCGGTCCAACCTTCACAGGCGGCAGGACCGGCGGCTACGGAGGCCAGCAGGTTAGCGGTGGCTACGGTGGCTTCCAGCCGAGCAACGTATCAGGCGGCTTTGGTAGCCAGCAGGGCGGGGGCTATGGTACCACCACCTCCCTCCCAAATTGGGCGCGCACCCCTGTACAGTCTCGCTACGCTGATCCCGGCCCCACATTTACTGGTGGCGGCTTCTCGCAGCAGCAGGGCCAGAGCCGGGGTCTCGGACAAGGACAGGGAACAATCTCCCAAAGCGGCATCAACTACAGCACCTACTAGAGAAGAACGATCTTAGAAAGGTGACCTATAGAGCTAAGCCTATGTAACCTGGTGCAAAGCCCCCCACAACAGTGGGGGGCTTTTCGTATTATAAAATGGCCGATCATTTCTTTCTTTCGTCTTGTTAAATAGGGCGCTCTAATGGGGCTCTTGGCACCTCTCAAGAAGTCTCGTCCAACGGTTTTCAACCTCATCCTCCAGTTCCTTCAGAAGGTTACCGTTTTCTTCTTCCCTCCGAAACAGGTGGGAGAAACGCCGTTGGCGTTTGAGCCAGTCAATGAAGGATCGTTTCTTCTTGGGCCTGAAATTTAGAACCCACTTCCCGTCCTCCACCTCATAAAGGGGCCAAAAGCAACTCTCCACCGCGTGCCTGGTGACATCGATGGTCTCCTCTGGCGGGGTTCCCCAGGTTAGGCGACAGGGAGCCATGATGTTCAGAAAGGCTGGGCCATCCACCGCCAGTCCTTTTTCTGCCTTGGTAACAACATCACGCCAATGCGAGATGGCGCTCTGAGCTACATAGGGGATGTTGTGAGCCGCAATGATGCCGGTGAGGTCCTTTCGGAACTGTGGTTTTCCGTAGGAGCGATCCCCCACAGGGGTAGTTGTGGTATGGGCGCCCCTTGGGGTTGCTCCAGATCTCTGAACGCCAGTATTTGCGTAGCTGCCGTTGTCATAGCAGACATAGAGAAAATTGTGTCCTCGCTCCATGGCCCCGGAGAGGGCCTGGAACCCGATGTCGTAGCTTCCGCCATCACCGCCGAAGGCGATGAAATCGAGCTGGCGGTTGTCATCCCCTTTGAACCGCTTGAGGCCCTCATAGGCCCCGACAATGCCGCTCATAGTGGCGGCGGTGTTCTCAAAGGCGTTGTGGATGAAGGAACAATTCCAGGCTGTGTAGGGGTATGCCGTTGAGGTCACCTCGAGGCACCCGGTGGCAACGGAGACTACCACCGGGTTCCTGGCAGCTTTTAGCACGAACCTGATGGCCTGTGGAAAGCCGCACCCTGAGCATGCCCTGTGGCCGGGGTAGAACCGCTCTGGCCTTGAGGCTAATTCCTTGGCCGTGACCAACTATATCACTCCCTTTGATTCCTTTATCAGTGGGTGCCCAGGAATTCCACCTGGAGGCTAACATCCGCAGGCTGTCTATGGGTTTTGGTGTCAATTAGGGACCGATAGACTTCATCCAGGTGGGAAAGGTGAATATCGCGTCCACCTAGTCCGTAAATGTAACTGCGCATTACTGGTGGTTTTCCGTCGCTTGCTGCCAGGGCGGCGGCAACTGAGATGAAGAGGGGGCCTCCCTCAGTAACGGTCTCCATGGATCGGTCCAGGACGGCAACAGCCCGGGCCCCGGCCACCGCTTGGCGAATCTCATGGGCCGGGAAGGGTGTTATACATCTAACCTTAACTAGCCCGACCTTCAACCCTTTTCGCCGCAGTGTTTGCAGGACATAGCGGGCGGTACCAGCAGTAGACCCACAGGTGATAATAATGGCCTCGGCATCATCGGTGTTGAAGGTCTCAATCCGCCTGTATCGTCGACCGCTTACTCCTTCAAACCTCTCGGCCACCTTATCAATGACCCGCGCCGCGCTGCGCAGTCCCTCAGCCTGTTGCCGCTTGAATTCAAAGTAGGAATCCTGGAGGGCCAGGGGGCCAACGGTTATCGGGTTCTCTGGATCCAGGAGGTTGGTGTGAGGCCGGTGCTCTCCAAGGAAGTCCTTCACAACGCTGTCTTTCAGAAGGGCAACATTCTCGATGCTGTGACTTGTAACAAAGCCATCAAGTCCGACCATTACGGGCAGGAGAACATCAGGATCCTCGGAAATAAGGACTGCCTGCAGGGTGTTGTCATAGGCCTCCTGGGCATCTTCCGACATCAGCTGGATCCAGCCGGCATCCCTCACCCCGAAGAAGTCAGAGTGGTCGCAGTGGATGTTGATGGGAGCGCTAAGGGCCCTGGCCACCACTGGCATCACGACGGGCAGGCGCAGGCCGCTGGTTATGTGCAGTACTTCGTACATCAGGGCTAATCCGTTGGAGGCAGTAGCGGTCATGGCCCGCACCCCTGAGGCCGCCGCGCCTACCACGGCACTCATGGCGCTGTGCTCGCTTTCGACGAGGATGAACTCCGTTCTGACCAGGCCGTCGGCTACAAAGGCTGAGAAGTTCTGGACAATATCTGTCTGTGGGGTAATGGGATAGGCCGCAACCACCACCGGTTCGATCTGCCGCATGGCCTGAGCCACTGCTTCGTTACCGCTGAGGGCAGAATAGCTTGCAGCTGGCTTCTCCTGTTGGACAGGGGCTTCATTGGTATTCTTGACGGTGTCGGAAGTCACTGGCCCTCCTCCTTGGCCATTTCAATGGCCTTGTCTTTCGTCGGACACTCCTCAGCGCAGATTCCGCATCCCTTGCAGTGTTCATAGTCAAAACCGACCATCTTGCCGTCTTCCGCGACAATGGCCATATCAGGACAGAAAACCCAGCAGAGGAGGCAGTGAATGCAGTTCTCCTTGATGTGTACAGGCCTGTAGGAGCGCCAGTCACCCACCTTGAAGGCAGCCGAGTTGGCGCCCCCTCGGATTGATCCCGCCAGAGGCGCTCTCTGCCAACCATCTTTGTCGGCTGGTTGAGGAAGGTCTCTGGCAGGGGAATCCCAGGAGGTCCTGGTTTTGACTATGCTCTCGTCTGTCATTGCGCCTTTACCTCCTGGTAGGCCCGGGAGATAGCCTCCAGGTTGCCCCGGACAAGGCCTTCATTGCCCCTGAATTTCTTGCGGAGCTTGTCGCCAACTAGCATCTCCAGGTCTGCGCCGCTGACAAGGTCGAGCACCTTAATGAGCGCCGCCACCATCGGGGTATTAGGTATCGGTCTTCCTATGTGCGTTTTAGCAATGTCTGAGGCATCGAGGGTATAGACCGTTACCGAAGAGGGAAGCGCCAGGTTTGCCCTGATGGCTTCAGGTGTGGCAGGGCTGTTGACCAGGACCTGCCCATTATCCTTGAGCCCTTCACCCAGGCGCAGCTGTCCGATGAAGGTTGGGTCCAGGATAATGACGTAGTCCGGGTCCAAGATCGGTGTGTGAATGATGATGGGTTTGGGTGATAGCCGGTTATATGATACTACTGGGGCACCCATCCGTTCGGGCCCGTACTCCGGAAAGGCCTGCGCGTGCTGACCCGTGGAGATGGCCAGATCCGCCAGGAGCACAGCAGCGGTCTTGGCCCCCTGACCGCCCCGGCCATGCCACCTGATTTCAGTCATCTCGAGGGCTGTGTCATCTGGCGTCAGGCTCATGGTGTCTCTTCCTGCATATTCCGGGGGCTACCCCTGAAGGTTGCGCTTCTTTTTACGCCCTCTGGTGTCGGTAGGGACAGGTCCTCAGCCATTTCGTGCATGAAACTAAACCGGTCTGCCACATAGTCATGCCCACCTGACCACCCCATCAGTTGGGGCAGCTCAACTCCGTCTTCGGCATCCAGAACAGTCGGCCCCCAGAAGGCCGTATTCGCGACCTTCCAGGGCTTGCATTCTCTGGTTTCACTTGAAAGCTTCTCGCTTGGATCATCATCCGTGGAATAGGGCTTACCGCCACGCTTGGACATCTGTCTCCCTCCTACATGTCGTGCAAATAGTCGCCGACGGTAGTTAGTCCCAGGACATCATAGAGGGGGCTCCAACGGGTAATGCCCTCGGCCACCTTCATGGCCCCGGCGATAGCGAGGGCATGGGGCAGCCAGCTATCGGGCTCCTTAAAGTGTGTTATAGCGTAGGTGAGCATCAGGAGGCCAGCGGATATCCTGATGTAGCTGTCACCTCGTCCCACATTTTTCTTGGCCATGGTATCACCTCCCGTTAATATCATCTCCAGTGGTGTATACTTGAAAAGTGGGAGTTTACGAAGGTTCTGGCTCATAATGCTAATAGAGTCAACAGATATTGCTGACTGAATAAAAATAGGGGTGAAGAAGGGTGGACACAGGTAATCGAGGGCGGCTGGTCTTGATCGCCGCAGCTGTCATAGCAATCATCGCGTTTACTGGCGCCTGGCTGGGACTGTTTGGAGACGGGTTTCCCTTTGGCCGGGAGGACCTATCCGAGGATGAACCGCCGGGTGATGAGCCCGATCCTGTCGAAGCCCTGGTTGTTGACATGACGCTAGATGAGAAGATCGGCCAGCTGTTTATGCTGGGCTTCAGGGGCACCTCTGTCGGCGATGAGCTGCGTGAACTGGTCCAAGAGTCCAGAGTAGGCGGCATCATTATCTTCCCCAACAACATAGTCAGCGCCGCTCAGTTAGTAGAGCTGACCAACGGGATCAAGGCCCTGAACGAAGAGGGCGCCGTCCCGCTGTTCTTTTCCGTAGACCAGGAAGGGGGCCGGGTCAGCAGGTTGCCTCCTGAAGCGACAACCTTTCCGCGGGCACTGGCCGTCGGGACCGCCGGGTCAACCGCCATGGCCAGCGACATCGGCAAGGCAATGGGCGAAGAGCTGTTGGCCCTGGGTATTAACCTCGACCTTGCCCCGGTCCTGGATGTGAACAACAATCCAAATAACCCCGTGATCGGAGATCGCTCATTTGGGGACGACCCTGAGGTGGTCAGGGAAATAGGGATTGCCACAATGAAGGGCCTTCAGTCTGCCGGTGTGGTGACTGCTGTGAAACACTTTCCTGGCCATGGAGATACCTCAGTGGACTCACATGTGGGGTTGCCCATGGTACCTCACGGGCGCCAGCGGCTTGACAGTGTCGAGTTTGTGCCCTTCAAGGCCGCCATTGAAGCGGGTGCCGATATTGTGATGAGCGCGCACATTGTCTTCCCTGCTCTGGATGATTCTGGCCGTCCGGCAACCCTCTCCAAGCCCATTCTCACTGGGATCCTCCGCGAGGAGTTTGGCTTCGATGGGGTTGTCATGACAGATTCCCTTTCCATGGGGGCAATCACTCAAAACTTCACCCTGGAGGAAGCAGTTCTCGGGGCACTGGATGCCGGGGCTGATGTACTTCTATTCCCCGCTGGCAGGCAGGCTCAGGTAGAGGCGATAGATATCCTCAAGGCGGCGGTTACCGACGGGAGGGTACCTGAGGCCCGGATTGAGGAGTCGGTGAAGCGGATAGTGAGACTGAAGCTCAGGTATGAACTTGACGACGCACCCGTTGACCTGGACGAGGCCCTTGAGGTCTTGAACAGGTCGTGGCATCGTCAGGTTGTTGAGGCGATCTCTCGCTGAGTTCTTGACAGGCCAGTTCTCACTGTATTGATCAAAGCCCCCTCAATTGAGAGGGGGCTTTCCAGAACTCTGCTCTGAACTGTATTCGGCAGCGCCCAGTCTGGACTCCCCTTAGTGATTCTGCCGCTTCCCAATTCTCAGTACTATGCGGGCAAGCATTTCCTTCTCATCAGGCTTGGCTTCGTTCCACATTGCCTTGACGAAGCCCTCCTCAGGATTATCAGGAGTGGTCACTTCCCCCGCGAAGTTTCCGATGCTTATCATACCCTTTACAATCTGTTCTTCTGAAACTCCATGGGCGAGACCGTCCTGGATGACCTCGGACAACTCCTTCGGGATAGACACATTGTGATGCATGGATTAACCCTCCTTGTCTTGAATTCTTCAGCCTTCTTAATATTCCACGCCTGCACCAACCTCTATGCAGCTGGGTCAAGAGTTTCGGTGTTTGGCAGATGATACTTCACTGGGCAATGGCTGTTGCTTATCCCTCAAGTTAACTGGGGGAATAGGGAATTTGCCCGGTGATGGGCGTGAGATACTAGTCTATGAAAAGGAGGTGAGAGTAAATTGACTATAGGAACTAAGCTTCACCAGTGCCTGACTGATTGTGAGGGGGTCGTGGCTGACCTGAAGAGCTTCGCGCTGGAGACTGAGAACAAGCAGTCCAAGCAGACCTACACTCAGTTAGCGCAGAACATGGAGGACATTACAAATCAACTGCGATCCCAGGTCAACTCTGCCGAGCAGCAAGAACCACAGTACAAGGTCTTTAGCCAAAACCTTCAGCAGGGCAACCAACAGCAAAAATAAACAGTTATGCAAAAGCCCAAGCAGCAAGTAGAGTTGCCCACAGGTACCCAGCTCCAGAGCCAAAGAATCTTCTCAAAACCCAATAGGGTCTACAGAATTACAGAATCATAATAAACAAGGCAGGGGGCTTCTGCTCGCTGCCTTGTTCTATAGATGAAACTATCTTGCCAGGTTGTGCCAAGCATTCTGCAGGCTATTAGCCAGCTGCCTCAGGCTCTCCACCAGGGTCCTGAAGGCCTCCTGTACCCTGAACAACAGGTCCGACCAGAAGCCACTTCGTTCAGTAGGACCCTCATCGTTACCACCGGAACCTGGGGGCTCCTGACCTGGGTCACCGGTTCCTGGCGCAGGCTCATCATCTCCACCTGATCCAGGTGGAGTTTCCTGATCATCGCCTGAGCCAGGACCTGGAGTTCCTGGCTCAGTTGGTATCTCGAGCATGAGCCCAACTTGAAGCGCGTTTGGGTTTTCAATGCGATTAAGGTCCACAATATCTGCAACGGCGACCCCGTGGCGCTGCGCAATACTGTAGAGGGTATCTCCTGGCTTCACGGTATAGTAGGTTCTATCGCCCTGGTTATTGACATCAAGCAGTTGAGACAGAGTAACGAAGCTGTAACCCTGATCAAGTAACCGCTCAATCATGTTCGGTAAGGCCTCGGGAGTGTGGGTGGCTCCTCCAACATGCATGAGAACTATTGCGCCCGGAACCGTCTTGGACACGACCCTCTCCTCAAGGCGGTCGGCAGGGTACTCCTCGAACTTCCAATCCAGGGAGTCCACAGTCCACATAATCGTGTAGTCGTAGCCATACTGGGCCACCAGTTGCCCTAGATGCTCAGAATAGGCGCCGTAAGGGGGGCGGAAAAAGGGTCTCAAGGACTGGCTAAATAGGGCGGCTGCCTTTTCTTCAGTCCTCCGCAACTGGTCCAGCACATCATCATCTTCAATTTCCGTCATCCTTGGGTGGCTGTAACTGTGGTTCCCAAGATCATGGCCCGCCGCTGCCACAGCCTGTCCTAGCTCTGGGTAAAGCTCAAGCCACCTACCCGTCAAGAAAAAGGTAGCCTTAATGTCATATTCATCGAGGATATTCAAAATGGCGAGGGTATGACCAGCATCGGAGCCAGCATCAAAGGTAAAGGCGACAACCTTTTCATTGGTGGGGACCCTTGAAACAATCTGAGCCGCTTCACCCTCTGCCATTACGGGTACACTACCGATGGTGAGCATGACGGTGAAAATGATAACTATAGTGAAGCGCAGTCGCAGGTATGGTTTCATTGAACAATCACCCTCTCCCAGAGGTGGAGATACTTTTACTCATGTGTATAAAGATAGGCGCCTTTGGTGTCAATGTCAACTACCTTTACTTGGATTTGCACCGGCAACATGAGAGAGCCAATCCGGGCCCGTATTTCATTGGTGACCCCCTGTTCAGGGTTACCGTGGTATAGAGAGATAAGAGTAGACCCAGACCCGCTCAGAACCGGCTCTGGTAGAGAAAGTTCCTTGGACAGCTGGACAAGCCTGTCGTAGGTCTCGTCTCCCTGAAGGCGGTAGGGTTGGTGCAGCCGATCCCTCAGGGCAGCCATGAGCAAGCCCTGGTCGCCGCTGCCGAGGGCCCTTAGCAGGAGAGCAGTATGGGCGATGTTAAAGACAGCGTCTTCCATTGGTACCCTTCTAGGCAGGAGTTGTCTTGACTCCCTGGTGCTTACAGGCCGTTCGGGAATGTATAAGATGGCTCTCCAGTCATCGTCAATCTTGGGCTTGTCAAAGATGAATTTAGGGCTAGCAGAGTCGTTATCATCGGCGGGAACTGATAGAACAAGCCCACCATGGAAGGCCGCGGAGACATTGTCTGGGTGTCCTTCCTGGTAGGCGGCTTCAGCCACAATCTGTTCCGGGCTTAATGCCTGGCCCCCGATATAATTGCCAAGGGTAAGCCCGGCTATCCAGGCGGCTGCGCTGCTACCCAGACCGCGATTCATGGGGATGTTGTTGCAGCAGCGGATGGCCATTGCGGGTAAGGGAGCTCTATTCCTGCGCAGTCCAAGCTCAAGCGCTCTCCAGACAATGTTCTTGTGGTTGCGCGGTAGATACCGGCTGCCTTCACCCGCGATCTCCAGGTTCACGACCCCACCGTCCGGTGAGTCAACAATGGAAACAGTTACCGTATTGTAAATCTGTAGGGCCAGGCCCAGACAGTCGAAGGCCGGCCCCAGGTTGGCTGAGGTTGCTGGCACTCGAACAGTGACCCTGTGATGGCGACCTCCAAGACGGTCCCAGTGGTTGATCATCTGAGCCATGTCTCTACAACCCTTGATATAACACCAAGATTGGCGGGCATATCCAGGGGTCTGGCGCCAAAATTCAGGGCGAACTCGGGGTCCTTTAATCCATTGCCAGTGAGGACAGCCACCACAGTTCTCACTCCCGCGGGCATCATGCCTGCCCTGTGAAGATGTCTTAGCCCAGCCACAGTAAGGGCGGAGGCAGGCTCTGCCAGGAGTCCTTCCCTTGCCAGGAGCAGGTATCCCTCAACAATGGCACCCTCTGAGATTGCCGCTGTTACTCCAGATGACTCCTCCAGGGCGCTAAGGGCTAGCTTCCAGTTGGCAGGATTGCCGATCCTGACGGCGGTTGCTCGCGTTTCCGGGGCTGCAACAGCATGTCCATCCACAATTGGGGCCGCGCCTTCAGCCTGAAATCCAGCTAACAGTGGTAATGAGGAGACCACGCCTGCCTGTTTATAGGCCTTGAACCCTTGCCAGTAGGCGGTGATGTTGCCCGCATTCCCCATTGGGATGGCCAGCATGTCGGGGGCGCAGCCGAGGGTATCACAGACCTCAAAGGCCCCAGAACGCTGGCCTGGGATCCGATAGGGGTTTAGAGAATTGACAAGTTCTATCTCAGGGTAGCTGTTGGCCAGTTGCCGCACAATATCGAGGGCCTGGTCAAAATTGCCGTCAACGGCGATTAACTGGGCATCATAAGCCAGGGCCTGGGCCAGTTTCCCGAGGGCAATCTTGTCCCTGGGCACAATCACGATGGCCTTCAATCCAGCCCTGGCCGCGTAAGCGGCGGCAGAGGCCGAGGTATTCCCAGTAGAGGCGCAGATAATGGCCTGGGCGCCGCGGGCCTTGGCCTTGGTTACAGCTAGAGCCATGCCTCGGTCCTTGAAGGATCCCGTGGGATTGGCGCCTTCGTATTTGAAGTAGAGCTCAAGGCCCAAGTCAGGCCCTATTGTATGGGAGCGAACAAGAGGTGTATTGCCTTCATGCAGCGTTATCACGTCATCGGTCTCATCGACAGGTAAGAACTGTCGATACTCGTTGATAATGCCTTGCCAGCCACTGTAACTAGTCTGATTAGTCATGCGCGAAACCATAGGTTACCTCCTGAAACTCTTAGTATTGTAGAGTGAGTTTTGTTATTTTCATTTTCTCATCACTCAAGCAGGTCTCAGTACTATAGACTTCGCTCTTCAGTTCGGAACACCTACCAACGGCGCCCATGGTCGTGGCTTCAGCGTAAAATCTAGCCTAAACGAAGTGTAGTGTAACGAGTCAACAGACTGTACCTTGAATGGGATAATGTGCGGTCATTGGCATCATTTCAGCAGGTTAAGCTATCCTGGGACAATCCATAATACTTAATGCAAAAGAAGAAAAGGAGGTGAACATAAATGGCTAGAGGTTCAGGTTCTGGACGTCCGCTCGTTCCACAGGCAACAAGAGCGCTGGATCAGTTCAAGTACGAGGTAGCTAGCGAGATGGGTCTTGGCCCCGCTACTCAAGATGGATACTGGGGTGAGATTCCTTCCCGCGACTGCGGCGCTGTGGGCGGTCACATGGTTCGCAGGATGATTCAAATAGCTGAGCAGCAACTCGCCGGGACTGGTTTCGGCGGTGGAACTCGGTAGACTGAGGAAGATACATTCATAAGCCAAATAGAACAGTACTGTCCAGGAGAGACCCCACGGGGGTCTCTTCTTATTCAGGCTGTAAATGTAACTAACTTAAAAAACTACTTGACCACTTAAATCATACCAACATATAATGAAATCGAAAGGTAATTGAGAATGATTTTCAATTACACGGTGATTTGACTTGATCTGTGGAGGTGGCGGTTGTGACTCTAGCTGATGTCAAGAAGGGGCAGAAGTTCATTATAGCATCAATTCCAGATAATCAGATCAGGGCTCAGGCCATAAGGTTTGGCCTCAACGAGGGTGCTGAGGCGGAATGCGCTGAGACCATCACATCTGGACCGGTGATAATCAAGCGGGGAAGACAAGAAATAGCGATTGGAAGACGTCTTGCCATGGCCATTACGGTGAAGAGTTAGGGGGCTTATATCTTGGAAACCAGACAGAGGCACCGTGGGAGGCATGGTGGCCGCTCTCCGGTAGGTCGAAAAGAGACGTGCCATGGAGCTACTGCTCACTGCCATGGCGCGATAAACGCCATGAACCTGCCGGAAGGGGCAAAGCGCATTGTACTGGTGGGAAATCCTAATGTAGGGAAATCAGTTGTATTCAACCGTATCACCGGCGCGTATGTGGATGTTTCTAATTATCCAGGAACAACAATTGAGGTCTCCCATGGGGGCTACAATGGGAGTGTCATCATCGATACTCCAGGCATCTATGGCGTATCCTCCTTTAATGATGAAGAACGCGTGGCAAGGGACGTGATCCTTGACGCCGATGTGATTATTAACATCGTCGACGCCGTTCACCTTGAGAGGGACCTCTTTCTCACACTGCAGTTATTAGATATGGGGAAACCGGTTGTGGTTGCCCTTAACATGTACGATGAAGTTAGAGCCCAGGGGCTTGAGATCGACGTAGGCGGGCTGCAGCAGTTGCTTGGTGTTAGGGTGGTACCGACAGTTGCCCCTACCGGCGAGGGTATTGACGATATCCTGCATGCAGCAGAGAGCGCCGGGACTGGTAACCGTTCCCTGAGCCTGGTGAGGGACCTGAGGGATCTCTCTAGTGTCACTGACAATGAGGCTGAGGGGCTTATGATCCTTGAGGGAGACGAGTATGTGAGCGGGTTACACAATACCCGCCCCGGGAGCCGGAGAGAGGAGATCTATCTTGACCGGAGGCAACGGGTCAACGCCATCGTTGACCAGATACTTGGTGAGACCGACGACGGCGCCAGCCTGAAGGTGCGGGTTGGCCGCTGGATGGTGCGACCCCTGACAGGGATCCCCATCCTGGCCGCCATTTTGTACGCCGTCTACCAGGTAATCGGGGTGTTCGTGGCCCAGACGGTGGTGGGTGTTACGGAAGAGACCCTCATGCAGGGATACTATGAGCCCTTTGTCCGTGGTATGCTGGAAGGATTCATTGACCCGGGGTCCTGGATCTACACGGTCCTTGCAGGGGAGTTTGGTATTGCTACCATGACTGTAACCTACCTCATCGGACTGCTGTTGCCCCTCATCATCGGCTTCTACCTTGTGCTTTCCTTGATGGAAGACTCGGGCTACCTGCCACGACTTGCGGTGCTAGTAGACAGGTCAATGACTGGTGTTGGTCTCAATGGTCGCGCCGTAATCCCCATGATCTTGGGGTTGGGCTGTGTGACCATGGCTACGGTAACAACACGCCTACTGGGCAACAGGCGGGAGAAGATAATCATGACATTCCTGCTGGCGCTGGCCATTCCCTGTTCAGCGCAGTTAGGGGTAATCACTGCCATGGTGGCGCCCCTGGGGCCAACCTACCTTCTGCTCTACGCCGGCGTTATCCTGGGCGCTTTTGGCGCCATTGGCCTGCTGTTGAACCGCTTCATGCCTGGCGAGTCTACGGACCTGTTCATTGACCTTCCGCCTCTGCGACTGCCACGCCCCAACAATGTGGTCATGAAGACCTGGACAAAGACGAAGCTGTTCATGCTGGAGGCCGGCCCCTACTTCTTCTACGGGGCTCTCATTATCAGCGTTGCCCAGATTACTGGTCTTCTGAGTGCTGTTCAGGATTGGGTCGCCCCCCTGACCGTTGGGTGGTTGGGCCTTCCCCGCGAAGCCGCCACAGCCTTTATAATGGGCATTGTAAGGCGCGATTTTGGCGCCGCGGGCCTCTATGGATTGAGCATGACTTCTGCCCAGACCCTGGTTTCCCTGGTGACGATTACACTGTTTGTACCCTGTGTGGCTTCGGTGATGGTGATCTGGAAGGAGCGCGGTACCCGGATGGGGATGATGATCTGGCTTGGTACCTTCGCCCTGGCCTTCATCATTGGCGGCCTTGTTAGTAAAGCCATGGCCCTCGTAATGTGATTGTGGAGGTGATGGGACATGCCGGCACGTGAGCGGGAAATAAAGGATGAAGTATCTGGGCCGATGAAGCTTACCTGCACCACTTGCGGCTATGAAACAGAGAAGGCGGTTGCAGCGAGGTTGCGCTGCCCGCGCTGCGGGGCCGCCCTCCTCAGGCCTAACTCCTGTAGCGGTGGCTGCAGAACCTGTCCGCTCCACAGGGAGTGCAGTGAGTAGAGACGAGACAAAGTCTCACCTATAGGTCTCACCTATTCAGAAGTCCTTCAAGGTGACTGATGGCAGTCAAGAAATCCTCACGGCCTCTAGCCCCTACCAACTCCAGGGTCCAGAGGCCGTTGTAATTGGCATCCAGCAGGTCACCCACGGCTCGCTCAATACTGAGCTGACCAACCTTAGGTATTACCACCTGGGTGCCGTCGCGGTCCGGCATACACTGGATGTGAACGTTCTCAACGCGGCCCACCAACGGAAGAAGATCAGGCAGATTATCATAGAGAGAGGTCCAGGTCAGGTCGATGGTCAGTCCTATCTGCGGGTCAAGGGTGTCTAACAGGCTGGCAAGGAACTCAGCGGGCTCAAGTCCCCTGTGACTGACGGGAATGTTCTCAACGGTGAGAACCACTTCCCCGGGCAGATGGGAGAGGTAACCGTTGAGGTGGCGTGCTATGCCTTCCACAGGCACCTCTTCTGCATAGGTATCCCAGGCGTGGAGAACAATCACCCTGGCCCCTACCCTTTCCGCCAACCGGCAGGCGTAGTCTAGTTGTTCGATACCCTCATCAACGGAGACTGTGTCTCCTGCTGCCAGCAGCATACCGACATCCCGGTTGGCGTGAATTGAGTTGATCCGGATCCTCTGGCTCAGGGCCTCGTCAACTAACCTACTTACCTGGTGGGGCGCAAACTTGGGTATCGACGGCCAGTCGGCGCTGAAGGGTGTAAGCGGTGGGTGCTCGCTTCGCCACTCAGGATGGAGCAGCAGCTCAAGATTGGTAAGCCTGAGCTCACCGGCGGCTGCCAGGGCGGCTTCTATGTTGTAATACTGGTCACCCACTGCGGCGGCCAGGGTTCCCGTGGAGCAGTTAATGAAGGTGGTTTCTTTCGCTGACAAATTAAAGGCCTCCTATCTTGCGATTGGCTGGGGTTTCTGGCAAACTTAGAGTAATGGAGGGGAAACCATGCCAGATACCAGCCTGGACCTGCGCCAGATCATTGCCAAGGAAATCAAACACAGGGGCCCTGTAACCTTTGCCAGGTACATGGACCTCTGTCTCTATCATCCGCAGCATGGTTATTATAACACGGCGCGAACGCCTCTGGGCAAGGACGGGGATTACTACACAAGTGTCCACTTGGGCTCGGCCTTTGGGCGTTGTATGGCCCGTCAGATGGAGGAGATGTGGCGGAAGCTGGGTGAGCCAGAGCCCTTCTTCATCATTGAGTATGGGGCGGGTGATGGTCATCTCGCCCAGGATGTCCTGGCTAATCTGCAGGGCCTGACGGAGATTTGCCAGTACCGGATCATTGAGAAGAGCTGCCACCTGCGTTCGGTGCAGGAGCAGCGCCTTTCTGGATTTGACCAGGTCCGCTGGGTCAATGAGATTAAAGAGATCTCCGGTGAAAAAGCGCCAGTGGTGGGTTGCGTCTTCTCCAATGAGTTGGTTGATGCTTTTCCGGTGCACCGAGTTGTGATGGCCAGTGAGGGACTGAAGGAGCTCTATGTCACTGTGGTTGAGGAACGATTTCAGTATTTAGAAGGAACCCTCTCTACCGGCGACATTGCCAGGCATCTATCACGGCACGGGATTGAGCTTGTGGATGGCCAGGTTGCAGAGATCAACCTGGCGGCGGCGGGCTGGCTAGAAGAAGTAGCCTTCGGCCTTGACAGGGGGTACATCCTTACCGTTGACTACGGTGACCTGAGCCGGATCCTGTACGACCACAACATCTACCCAGCAGGAACCCTTTCCTGCTACCGTCAACACTCACGGACCGATGACCCTCTTATCTACCCCGGCGAACAGGACATCACCGCCCATGTTGACTTTAGCGCCCTTCAGGAGTGGGGCGCGGAACTGGGTCTTGCCAACCTGGGGTTGGTTCAACAGCGTGACTTTCTCATCGGCAACGGCATTCTCGAGTCCCTTGAGATTGGTGGGAATTGGAGCCAGAGGCGTTTCCAGGAGTTGAGCGCTGTCAAGAGCCTGGTACTGCCTGGCGGGATGGGAGATCAGTTTAAGGTACTCTTACAGTCTAAGGGCCTGGGTGGAGAGGGAGCGGTTGCCGAACTGTCGGGGCTGAAAAAGCTATACTGAAAACGCTATTAACCTGGCCCTGGACGCCCAGGGCCCATGAAGCGCGAGGAGGGGTTAGGGTTGGCCCAGTTACTTGACTACGTTAGGATCCTGAGCGAGGAGATTGGACCGCGGGGCCCAACAACTGCTAAGGAGGCCGAGGCTGGCCGGTACGTCATGAGTCGCCTTAAGGAGCAGGGCCTGAAGGTGTTGATGCAGGAGTTCAGGGCGCCGTCATCGTTCTCCTGGGCCTTTCTTGTCTACTACTTGGGAGCGCTGATTGGGGCTGTTCTCTATGGCTTCAATCCGCTTGTTACGGTGATCCTCGGTGGGCTGATGGCCGCTGGCTACTTTCTGGAGGGCAACACCTATCCGGTACTGGCTCCGTTGATGCCGGGGGGTAAGAGCGCTAACATCGTCGGAAAGTATGCGCCCTGGAGGGATGCAAGGCGTCGCGTGGTTGTGATGGCTCATTACGACAGCTCAAGGGCGGCTCTAAATTTCAGCCCCAAGCTCGTGAAGGGCTTTCGCCAGTCCTATCTCATCACAAGCGCCGCCATACTTCTGGCACCCCTGGCAGGGCTCGGTGGCTTCTTCGCCAGTCCCGGCCAGGCAGTATGGCAGCTGCTGTATGCTGTTGAAATCCTCTTAGCCCTTGTTCTCTTGTTTCCCGTTATTACTCTGGTCCATAGGGAGATCTTCGGCAAGTTCACCCCAGGCGCAAATGACAACGCCTCCGGGGTGTCGGTGATGTTGGGTGTGGGCGACCTCCTTGCCCAGGGTGAACTGGCGGCCACAGAGGTGTGGCTTGTGGCTACAGGCGCTGAGGAATCTGGAACAAATGGCGCCATCAATTTCATAAAGGAGCACGGCGAGCAGTTGAGGGACTCGCTCTTCATCAATCTGGACAACCTTGGTTCGGGTAACCTCAAGTTCATTACCAGGGAGGGTATGCTCTGGACCTACCCCGCCGACTCTGAGCTGGTATCTCTTGCCCGGCGAGCCGTTGCTGGTTTCGCGGGCCCAGGTCCACTGATCGGTCAGGGCCAGGTTGAGACGGCTGCCACGGCCCCAGAGGCCCGTGAGGGTGGCAGCGAAGGTGACAGTGATGGTGACAATGGAGGCAATGGGGTCAAGGGCCCCCTCAGCATAGGCCCGGCCCAGTACAGGACACTGACCACTGATGGGCTTGCCCTGGCGGCCAGGGGTCATCGCGTGATGGGGGTTATGGCCTTTGATGACGATGGGGTGCTGCCCAACTGGCACTGGCCGACCGACGTTATTGAAAATGTTAACGGCAACAACCTTGAAGAGGCCAGGGAGCTGGTTTGGCGGATTATCAAGCAGGTGGATGCAAGGGCTACATCCTGATAACAATGAGGTTTCCCGACTCATACCGGGATAACCCCCAGGAGAAGACAGCATAGGCTATGACCATCAAAACGGCCCCAGCCCCGGTGGCGTAGAGAAGGAAGATCGGGTCAAGCTGCCGGATGACCCTTACCGGCAGTGAGCTAACGAATCCTGCCGGTATGAGGGTGAACAGGAGGAGACGGGTCAACCCTCCGAATATGGTTGTCGGGTAGGTAGAGAAGTGGATGAATGCGCTAAAGAGCTCCGACGCCAGGCTCTCTGCGTTCCCTATAAAAAAGGCAAGGGAATGGGCGAGAATGGTGAAGGCCAGTAGGAACAGGCCCGCAATTATGCTAGAGAGAAAGAACAGGCCTAGCCGGGCAAGGGTCACTTCCGTCCATGCCAAGAAGACCACAAGACCGAAGGCGATATCTCCGACGGCGGCAAAACTCATTCTGCTGATGAGCAGGTGGAGCAAGACATTCCTGGGGTGGGCAAGGTAGAAATCGAGCCCACCCCGTACTATTATGCTGCTCAGCTGGAGCACATTACCGAAGACCGTATTGACCAACCCGTAGGCCAGTGACAGCATGGACCAGAGCACAACGATGTCCTCACGCCGCCAGTCTCCCAGAATTGGGAACCTGGTGAAGTAGATGTACCAGAAGGCCAGCCACATACCGTTGTTGAGGAACATGGTGAAGACCTGGGCAATAAAGCTAGCCCGGTACTCCATTGCCATCTGAAGGTTGGTCTTGATGTAGGCCCCGACAAAGGACAGGGTTCTAGCCACCGTTGACATTGACCCGTTTCACCCCCAAGCTGTAGACCAGGGCCAGTAAGGCCCAGGCGACGGCAAGCCAGACCACCTGTTGGCCTAGCAGGTATCCCAGGGAACCAGGGTCGTAGTGGACGAAGAGCCGGGCGGGCTGGTAGACGATGTGGTGCAGCGGCAGGGACTCTGCCACCCCCCGGAGCCAATCAGGGAACACCTCAAGGGGAATGAGCATACCCCCCAGGATCATTGTCATCCGTTTGTAGATGAGATCAAATCCTGCTGTATCCTCCACCCAGAAGGCAAGAAGTCCAATGGCCGCAGTCAAGGCAAAATCAAGGGAAAGCCCCAGGACGGCAACGACGAGGAAGGCCGGTATCATAGCCGCCCTCAGCGGGATGGGGCCCACTGTGACCAGGGCCACGGCGGCGCCGATAATCAAGTTCACCAGGAACCTGATTGATGTCTCGCCGAGGTTAGAGAAGTAGTGGTAGATCACGTAGTTATAGGGTTTGTTAAGCCGGTAGGCAAGATCGCCTGACTTGACCTCGCTATCAATTATCCCAGCCAGCCTCGGCTTTGACAGCACAATGGTCTCGGTTATCACCAGATACCAGATAATCTGGGGTAGTGTGAACCCCGCTACCTCATTAGCCCCTGTCACCTTGTAGGTGAGCTGCCAGAGCTGAACGAAGACGAAGATAACCACGATGAGAAAGAGGCTGCGGAAGACAATGTCCCAGACGTAGGCCAGGTTGGACAGGAGGGCGCCCTGAAAGACCGCCGTGTACTTTGAGAGGCGTTTAGTGACCATAGTGGCGCGCATCCTCTTTGTCGCAATTAGACTCCTGATAGATCCGGGTGATGGTCTCATCCATTGGCGGGTCTGAAATGGTGATGTCAGCCACCCGGTAGCCGGACATGATGGCGCCTACCACCTCCTGGATGGTGGTTACCGCGGTATCAACGCGGAGCTTAATGCCGTAGCCATTTGCCTTCAGGACATCCACTCCCAGGTGAGGGGGCAAGTCGGCCTCTTCAGCCAGGCGCAGGTCCACTATCTTGTGAGTGAGGTAACGGCGCCTGACAACAGCTACACTGTCATCGAGAATGAGTTGCCCGTGGTTTATGACGATAACCCGTTTGCACAGGTTCTCAATGTCAGAGGTATCATGTGAGGTCAGGAAGACGGTTGTCCCCTGGTCCTGGTTGACATGACGGATAAGGTCGCGAATCCTCTGCTTCGCCACGATGTCCAATCCAATTGTGGGTTCATCAAGGAATATTAACTGGGGATTGTGGAGCATTGACGCGGCAATCTCGCACCGCATCCTCTGACCCAGTGACAGCTTGCGGACGGGGGTCTGAAGTATGGGCGCGATCTCGAAGACATCAACCAGCCAGTCGAGGCGTCTCCTGTAATCAGTATCGTCAAGCTCATATATCCTTGCCAGAAGGTTGAAGTTATCAATGGGAGGGATGTGGTACCAGAGCTGCGATTTCTGCCCGAAGACGGAACCGATCTTGAAGGCCAACCGCTGGCGAGCGCGCCAGGGAATCTCCCCTGCAACCTGGGCCTGACCGCTACTGGGGTGGAGGATTCCTGAAAGCATCTTGATTGTGGTGGATTTGCCGGCGCCATTGGGCCCGATAAAGGCCAGCAGTTCCCCTGAGGGCACCTCAAAGGACACGCCCTTTACGGCCTCAACTGTGTTGAAACGCGGCCTGATGATGGAGTTGAGGCTGCCAGCTAGTCCGGGGGCCTTCTGTTTACTCCGGAATGTCTTTGTCAGGTTTTTGACAATAATGGCTGCCACAGCCCCCGCCTCCCAAGGTTTTCAACCATTCTAATGTTGTTGGCTTCTCCTGTCAAGACCGAAGTTAGTTGGAGAGAGGGCTGAGGTAGGAGTTTTGGACGCTCTGGAGAAACTAGGTTTGTTGGTGGGGCTCTGCAGAGGGTGGGCCCGCCTCACCCTGTAGTTAATGACACGAGAAAGGGAGGGAATGACACTGGCCAATCGGGTAGCTATAGTAACCGCTATGAACATGGAGACACAACCATTCCTGGAACAGATGAGGATTGACGCTACCGGGAAATCTGGATTTACTACGCTGTATGAGGGGGTGATTGGCGGGAAGGCAGTGGTGGTGGCCCGCTGTGGAATAGGAAAGATCGCTGCAGCTATGGCGGCACAACTCCTGTGTGACCGCTATCGACCCTCGGCCCTGATAGTGGCCGGGGCCTCCGGCGGTATTGACGATACGGTGTCCTTAGGTGACGTCGTTATCGCCAATCCGGTGGTTTCTCGAGACGTTGGTACCTTTACAAGGGCCGGGTTTGTACCAGGGGGCCTCCTCGTCTACGACGCTGAAGGTACCAGCTATTCGATAAGAGGGGTTACCCCTGACGGTGGACTATTGAGAGCAGCCCGGGAGGCAGCCAAGGGCTTTGAAGGCAGGGTTGTGGAGGGTGTTATTGCCAGTGGAGACAGCTTCATCATGTCCTCTCGGGAACGGCAGAGACTGCGGCAAGACTATCGGGCCCTGGCCGTTGAAATGGAGGGAGCCGCCGCCGCCCTTGTGGCCCTGGCCAATCGGGTGCCCTTTATTATGATCAGGGGTACCAGCGATCTTGCTGATGACGATGTTGACTTCGACCCAACGGCTGTTATCCTCCACGATGACCAGGAGGCCCTCTTTAAGGAGGAGCTGATTGAGGGGGGCGTGAACCAGGACTTCACTGAGGGAGTGGGATTAGAGCTCCAGTCCCCGGGAGGCGAGCTTCAGGGCAGCTTCGCTATTGCTGGTCGACAGGCAGCAGATCTGGTGCTCAGGATGCTGCCACTGCTGGATTAAGACCTGGTCTGGACCGGGCCCACCACGCGGAAGAAGAATCTTCTTGACGGTGCGCCCCTGTTGAGGTAGTATATCTATTCGTTCTCACTAGCGCACTGGTTCCCGTGGGAGGCATCTGGATATGACCTCAACAACCCTGGCCACTTATCTGACCCTCTTCAGAAAGGCCTACCGCAAGAACCTGCAGTATCGGGCAGCGCACATGATCAATAACTTCGCCAGCGCCATCTTCGGCTTCGTGTACATCGCGATCTGGCAGTCGGCCACAAGTCAGGGCGGGATCGGGCCCTATAATGCTGAGACCATGACCTGGTACATCGCTTGTACCCAGGGCTTGCTCTGGATAACCACATTCTTGACCCACGGCTTGGGGGTCCCAGAGGCCATCCGGACTGGGGCCGTCAGCCTTGAGATGATGAGGCCAGTGGGCTTTTTTGGCTATATCATGAGCCGGGAGGCAGGCCATACCTACTATAACCTCTGGTACCGGACGGTGCCGCTCATAGTCATCTTTGTAATCACCGTTGGAATGAGGATTCCCGCCCCCGCGGACATACCGGCCCTCATCATCGCCATTGTGATCGGATCCTACACAGGCCTGTGCCTGGCCTATATCGTTGGATTGGTGGCGTTCTGGACCATTGAGGTCAGGTGGGCCCACTACCTCAATCATTCCCTGGTCTTTTCCATAGGCGGCTCGATGATCCCTATTGAGATGCTACCAGGCTTTCTGGGTCCGTTGGGTCTGGCACTGCCTTTTAGCTCCCTTGTCTACTACCCAACCCGCATCTATCTTGGCCTGGCGCGTTTTGATGCTCTGGTGGTTCCAACGGTCTGGGCCGTGCTTCTGACAGTGTTGTGCCTGTCTATGACGAGGGCTGCCAGGCGGCGCCTTGAGGTTCAAGGGGGGTAGGGATGGTGAGTGGGTTTGGGCAGATGATGGCTCTCTACAGCAGGCTGGCAAAGGCCAGCATCAGGGCGCGAATGCAGTACAGGGCCAACTTCATCTTGACGGTGTTGATGGATGGGGCGCTGTTTGCCATGGATTTTCTGCTGATGGCCGCTATCCTCTACAGGTTTGACTCAATTGGGGGTTGGTCTGTTTTCGAGATTGGCCTCCTCTATGGAGCAGCGTCAATGGCCAGGGGGGTATACAGGACCTTTGGATATGAACTTCACAGGTTTGAGAGCTACATCGCGGAGGGCCATTTTGACACCTTGATGGTGAGGCCGTGGCCCACCCTGTTGGTCCTGCTGACCAGGAACCTTGACATTGGCCGCCTCGGCGCTGCTGCCCAGGGTGCCCTTGTGCTAGGGATCAGCTGCCACGCTCTGATAAAGGCGGGGTCCCTTAGCGCTGGGGCCATGGCCTATGTCTGGATACTACCCCTTTGGGGCGCCGCCATATTCTTCGCCATCTCCCTGGCGACCTCAGCCAGCGCATTCTGGCTGACCAGGATAGCTGACCTTCAGGTCTTTACCATGTACGCCCCGATGAACGCCGCCTCTTACCCGTTGGGAATATATCCGGCGTCGCTGCGGGCCCTGCTTCACACAGCCCTACCGGTGGCCTTTGCTGGTTATGTGCCAATCCGGTTCCTGTTGGGGAAGGGCGGGAGCGCCTTTGATCTGGTAACACCGGTCCTGGTGGCGATGGCGGCCCTGTATGTATCTTACTGGTTCTGGCGACTGGGAGAGAGCAGGTATCAGAGTACCGGCAGCTAACAAGGGAGGGATTGTTGTGGAGTACCTCGCGCTTGAGCCGAGGTCCCAAGTAATGATTGAGGCCAAAAACCTGGTCAAGGTGTTCTTTGTAGCCAAGCGCTTCAGTGGTAGCTTTGGGGCCGTCAAAGCCCTCTTTAACCGGGAGGCCAGGGAGGTAAGGGCTGTAGATGATATATCCTTTCAGATTGCTCCTGGTGACTTTGTGGGCTATGTAGGCCCCAACGGCGCAGGCAAGTCAACCACAATCAAAATGCTGGCCGGGATTCTTCATCCATCTGACGGGGAGATTCTCATCGGCGGCGTATCGCCGCAACGCCGGCGTAGACAGGTCGCAAAGAACCTGGGAGTGGTCTTTGGGCAGCGTACTCAGCTATGGTGGGACCTCCCTGTGGTGGAGTCCTATGAGCTCTTGGCGGCAATGTACGGGGTAGATAGAGAACGCTATCTGGCGGCGATGAAACGGTTTGATGAGCTCCTTGGCATTGGTGAGCTTCTTGATGTGCCCGTCCGTAAACTTTCCTTGGGGCAGCGAATGAGGGCCGATATTGCCGCCGCTCTTCTCCATGATCCCCCGGTGCTGTTCCTTGACGAACCAACAATTGGGCTAGATGTGGTGGCCAAGGATCACATCCGTCCGTTTCTGCGCGAGGTTAACGCCAGAGGGACAACAGTACTGCTGACAACCCATGACCTCTCAGACATAGAGGAATTGTGCAGGCGGGTCATGGTAGTCAATCATGGGAAGCTTGTCTTCGACGGTTGCCTTGACGCCCTGCGGGCTGAGATAGGTGTTCCCACTCAGCTTACGGTGGATTACACTCAGCCGCCGGCAAACGGTGAAACCCTGAGGGGCTTGGGGTTCCAGGTTGTGGATGGTGATCGCCGTCGGGGTCCCAATTCCCTTACTGTAGCTTTTGATCGGGCGCTGATATCAGCCAGTGACGCCATTAAGGCCCTGGGCGAACTGGGCGAGATTAAGGATGTCCACCTGACGGAACCCGCCATAGAGCAGATGCTCAAGCAGCTCTATTGAGCTGTAGTCCGGGTTGACCGGACGAGGGTTCTACTGGCTCTTGCGCAGGATATCGGCGGTGGTCAGGCGCACCGCCTGATAGGCCGGGATGAGGCCGAATATGAGGGCGACTACCACAGCAACGGCCATGGTGATAGCGCCAGTCCTCAAAGCATCCACTACAATGGCCTGGAGGCGGGCTCCGGTGGATACTGCCTGGATGGCCCCAAAGAAGAGCCCGACAGGCAGCCACCCCAGAAGGGCTCCAATTAGTGCAATCCCCAGCGTTTCCGTGAGCACCAGGGAAAAGACCTCCCCACTGCTGGCACCCAGGGCTCGCAGGATGCCGATCTCTCTCAGGCGCTGATTGACCAGGATGGTCATGTTAATGGCAATCAGCATGCCGGAAATGAGGAGGGCCATTCCTGCCACGGCAAGTGATATGTTGGCTGGGATCGCTGCCACTCTGGCCGGCCTGTACACTACCTCCCTGTCCCCATCACTGTGGCGGATGACCGCTGCAGGCTTCGGGCCCCACTTCAATAAATCAGGAACGGTTATCGCCTTCCAGTTCGGGAATTGGCGCTGAAGGTCGGAGACCGCAGTCCGGGCGTCCCGCATTGTCTTCAGGATTAAGCTTGCCTGGCCGACAAAGGGCCCGGCGGGATTTGTTGAGGGGGAGACCTGCCTGTAGATGGCGTGCCAGGTCTCCTCAGGAATGAAGATCTCTCCACCCTCCCAGGGCGCTTCAACGGCAACCGGACGCCCGTCCCCGTGTACGACTGGTGTGCCATCGGGTTCCCAGAGGTAGGACTGGCCCAGTGAGAATGTGTAATGGTCGACAACAAAGAACTGAAATGTCTCCAGCTCTGAGTAATCGAATATGGGTCCCGAAGCGCCTATTGATTGGATCCGGGGAACCCTGACGGTTATCTTCTGCCTTCTCTCGGGGACGGGGTAGGGGGCGTGAAGGTTGGCAAAGGCGACAAAGCGGTAGAAACCGCCCTCGAATCTCTTCAGACCGTATGGGCCAACCACCATGTCGTCGAAGCTGTAGCCATAGGCATCGGATGCGGCCTTGCCTCTTGCCACCAGACTGGCGCCATTGGATAGGGTTTCGTCGCCCACCAACACCGGGAGCGACAGGTAGGGAACAACTGTCACGACATCGGCTCTCGACTCCGCCCAGGATTGGAGGGTCTTCATGTCGAGGTTCGCGGTTGGGTCCTGGGGGGCCGCATAACCCTTTGATACCAGGTTCGGGAGCCATAGACCGATACTTGTGGGTTGGTCGGGGGAAAGGTACTGCCAGTTCCGGTCGATGTCTGATTGGGAAAGCTCCCGGATCCCTGAAAAGTAGTTCGTTCCGAGAACGACAATATCGGCGCCCAGTATCCTCCGTACCGGCATCTGGGCCAGGTCGTTAAAGCCTGGAGCAGTCGACAGGGTTGCGCAGATGACTATCGCTGCCAGGATCATGCCGGTGACACCTAGAATGTAGCGGTTTGGGTTCCGCCTGAAATTGCCCACTGCCAGCTTGGGAAAGACCACAATAATCCCCTTCCTATGTCGAGGATAACTCCCTATGTAGGATAATATCGTCGACAAAGGATTTTGTTTCAGAACGATACTCATGCTTGTGAATGCAACCGGATATGGTGAAACCACACTTGAGCAGAACTGTTAGTGATGCGGTATTGTCTGAATAGACCTTGGCCCGGGCGATGGTCAGTCCGGCCTTGCCAAGCCTGCCAAGGGCATAGTCGGTGAGTTCCGTGGCAACCCCGCGATTCCGGGTGGATCGCGATACCGCCGCCGTCAGATAGCAGGAGTGCCTCTTATTATGGTCGGGATTGCGGGTCGCCCTAAAGATCCCAACCAGCCTGCCATCACAGGCAGCTCCGAAGAGGTAGACATCTGAGTCCCCGATCCACTCCATGGCTCGAGCCCTGTCAATTCCCCTGCTAAAGGAGACCGGGGCTGCTTCATTCTCAAGCTCCGTAAATAGACTTACCATACCTTCGACGTCATCAATCGTGAGTTCCTTGTAGACTGTGGCCATCGCAGCGACTGGCTCCTCTCCCACGTGTTTATTTCACGCGTTTCTCCTTACTAGATTCTTCTCTGGAACCCACCAGAACCCTCCCTTGTCTGTCTGCGGTACTGTTTGACGATAGTGGCACCGTGGCATACTAGCACAAGGAATGAGGAGGGTCAAGGATTGAGTATTGAGCGCAGGACGATAATCATAGTAGCTGTTGTCTTCTCCATTTTCTTTGTGGCCTTTAGCTATGGGGCCTTGAGGTTCACCTCAAGGCCTAGCTTCTGCGCCTCCTGCCACGAGATCAAGCCATCAGTAGCAACATGGGAAGAGAGCTCCCACATGGAGGTCAAGTGCCTGCAGTGTCACGCGCAGCCAGGGGTTGTGGGATACCTGATGAGAAAGGTGGCCGGCCTGCGCGAGGTCTGGGTTCACCTGACTGAGGACGAGATCGAGATGGAAGCGGATGTGGGAAACCTCATCTGCCAGCAGTGCCACGACGACATTGTGGAAAGCGAGGAGACAAGGGACTTTAACTTCCCCCATGATTTCCACCTGGCCTATAAACCCGAGTGTACCCAGTGCCATGCCAATGTGGCCCATGGTGATGAAGTCATCTTCGGAGATCAGGAGTGGAGTCACTTCACGAGCCTGGGAAGCGTCTGCAGTGACTGCCACGGTAGTCAACAACAGGGAAGCCAGGATGGTTGCGCTCTGTGTCACAAAGGTAGGTAGCCTGCAGCAGGGAGCCCCGCCAGTCATAGCGAAGTGTATCGGGGATTGCGCATGTTGTCACTATGTGACGGCATGGATTCAACTATAGGGGGAGAAGGGCTATGCAAGATAAGACTTTGGGGCAGTTGGTGAGGGAATGCCGGTTATCCAGGGGGATGTCGCAGTCGGACGTCGCTGGCAGCAAGTACACCCGTTCCTTCATTAGCCAGTTGGAGAACGATCAGATCCGTCCATCGGCAGCGTCGCTCGGATACATCGCTGACAGGCTCAGGGTCCCTCTGTCTCATCTGAGCCAAGCCTATCTCAATACAGAGGTACCGGGCAGGTTTGTCCTTGAGTTAGCAGAAGAGCTTGTCGAGCGGGGAGAATACCAGCAGGCCGAGGAGCTCCTTCCCTGCCTACTGTCGGGCGATAACCCGGTGGATACCAGGGTTAAGGCGCACCTGGCGATGGCAGAGATTAAGACTTTGAGGGGTGAATACCCTGCGGCTCGGGAGCTAGTTCAGGCCGCCCGTTGGTTGGCTGTGGAGGACAGGGATTCCCTCAATGCCATCCGGTGTTATGTCAAACTGGGTGCGATCAATCAGGCCCAGCGCCAAGACTGTGCCGCCGTGGAGATCTTCCGCGAAGCCCTCTTCCGGTACGAAGCAGGCAGGGAAGAGGCGGACCTGCTTCTACTGGCGATCCTCGTTCGTCTTGCCTGTAGCCTGTTTCGGATCGGAAATATTGAAGAGTCCGAAGGGTTGTACCGCAGGGCCCAGGGCCTACTGCCTGATGGCGATTTAGAGGCCAGGGCGAGGGTGTATTCAGGCCTGGCGCGATGTGCCCGGGCAACCTGCAGATATGCTGAGGCGATAGAGTCTTTTGACGTTGCCTTGGTGCTATACCGTTCCCTGGGCAGGACCAAATCCATGGTGAAGATCCTGTCAGCAAAAGGGGAAACCCACTTTCTCAGCGGGTCAGTGGCCGAGGCAGAGGCGGCCTTCACCGAAGGGTTCAGGGTCGCCGTTGAAGAGGGTTGGACAGATTGGCAGTTTTCCTTTCTGACCCTGCGGGCAGAGATTCTCGTGGCCAGCAAAGAACTTGACGAGGCTGGACAGCAACTGGAGGCGGCTTTTAAGATCCTCGGAGAAGGGAGGAGGCCGCCTGCTCTCTGGGTGGCAAGGGCTTACCTGGCCAGAAGTCATCTCGCCAGTCTGAGAGGCAGTCGGGATGAAGCGCTGGAGGGCCTGGCCAGGGCCCTTGAGGTCATTCAGTCCATCAATGCGCGGGGTATTGAGGCCCATCTCTTGACGGCTGTAGGCGTCATCAGAGAGGGGAAGGGAGATCTCGCAGGGGCCCTTCTACGCTACCGGGAAGCGCTTGAGAGGCGCGGTATTGATCCTTCAGGCCTCCCCAGGTGGCAAGACCTGGGCGCGCGCCACTTCTGGCCGGAGTTTACACCAGACCTTGGGGCTTGAGTTGGTTGTAGTTGTCTGCTCTGGTAATGAGAGGGTAACTAAAGCGGGGGATTATTGTTAAGTGTGACTTAAACAGCAACAAATTACTTGACACAACCACTGGTAGCGATTTATTATAGAGGTGGCAAATGGGTTGGAAGTTAATATTGAGTTGTATGTGGTTCTCTCTGTGATTTGCTCACTTTACCGGTAGAGAGTGGGCACCTCCCCTTTCAGAGAGCCAGAAAGCCACCCGGGTTTTCCCGGGTGGCTTTCTTTGGAGAGAAAGTCGCCACATGTTTCTGCCGTGCGAGTGCGAGTGCGAGTGATGTCTCCTTGCCTGCCTTGCTCGAAATAGCGAGAGAGGGCTATTAATCCTTTGAAGGCTGTTCAAGGTCTAGTCCACTTACCAAACTGCTATGTTACCGTGAAACGGTGCATCCAACCATGTCAGTAACTAAAGTATAACAGCCACTTGTCGTGAATCTCTCAAGGAATCATGAAGAGATTGTGAAGATTTCGTCCCGTTTCCTGGCTGGGGCAAGTAGAAGGACGGCCCCAGCTGCCAGGACACCTGTCGCCACCAGCACCGCCATGACAACGGCGGCAATCCTTGATGCGGTTGCGGCGAAGAAGGGTTCGGGGAACATCTGAATCAGCTTGTGCTTGGAGGGGTCAAGGAGCCAGAGGTCATTGCTGAAGAATACCTCGTGAAAAGAGGTAAACCATCCGGAGAAGCCGGAGGCCACAACCAGGCCTACCAAGGTCAGGAGACCGGCTGCGAAGAAACTAGCCCAAGCAGTGACGGTTAAAGCCCAGGACGAATCCAGGGCTAGAAGGGTCAGCAGCAGAATAGAAGTGGAGACCCCCAGCAACACCAGGACCTTCTTGGCCAGTAAGAACAGTCCCTGAACATCGGCAAGATGGAGTACCTCTCGCTCAGAGTAGAGGGGAGATTCAGTGCCGTCCAGGGCGATCACAGTAAGGTTAGCAGAGGGCGCAGCGCCCTTGAGATACTCATGAAGCTGTTCTGTGGCCCGCATCAGTTCTGAGAGGGGTAGTCCCGTTGCATCAGGGCGCTCCCTGGCAACATAGTGGGCTTCATAGTAGGACTCGTCAAAGCTCACCAGTAGCAGCGTGGCTAACACCGCCGTTAGCAGTAGAAGCGCAGCCAACACCAGTATCAGGAGGGTGTTGAGTAGAAGGGCTAGGGTTCCCGAATCCTGAAACACTCTTTTCTTCAAGATTCCCTCTCCTCATAGGCGGTAAGGGCCTCGATCATGGTGTCGGAGCCAATGTTACCCCCGGTTACCACGCAGACCACCCGCTCCATGCCCCGGAGGGAGATCCTGCTCGCAAGGAGCGCCGCCACGGGCGAGGCGCCAGCCAGTTCCGCAACAACTTTGTGCCTGGTCATGATGTAGCCAGTGGCCTCCAGCATCTCACTGTCGGTGACAACGACGACATCATCCATATGTGCTTTCGCAATGGAGAAGGTAAGGTCCCCAACCTTTCTCACGGCAATGCCATCGGCCTTGGTTGGGGCCCCGGGCAGTGTGACGGCTCGGCCGGCTGTTAGTGACTCCTTCATGCCAGGGGCCAGGTGGGCTTCAACCCCAATCACCCTTGTACCTCCCCAGTTCCCTCCAGCGCGGGCCGCTAAGAGGCCAGAGACAAGACCACCGCCGCCAATGGGGCAGATCAGACCGTCAACATCTGGAAGGTCCTCAAAGATCTCAAGGGCGATAGTTCCTTGCCCCGCAACAATCAGGGGGTCATCGAAGCTCTCCACATAGGTAAGCCCCCCCTCGCGGGCCAGCTTTCGTCCGTGGGCATAGGCGTCGTCATAGGTACTACCCTCAAGGAGGACCTGGGCACCCAGTCGCCGGCAGCCGTTGACCTTAACCGTGGGAGCAGACCGCGGCATGACAACGGTGACGGCAGCGCCTGTAAGGGATCCCGCCAGAGATAGGCCCAGGGCGTGATTGCCGCTGGACGCGGCTATCAGCCCCCTGTCTCTATCCTCCTGGGTCAGACTCATCACCCGGTTGAGGCAGCCCCGTATCTTGAAGGCCCCCGTAACCTGGAGGTTCTCCAGTTTGAGCCACACCTGGCATCCATCCCTGTCAAAGGCATGTAGCAGCGGTGTTCTTCGGACCCTACCGGCGATTCTTCCCTGGGCGGTCCGGATGGCGTCCAGTGATGGAATTTGTGCCTGTGGTTTTAGATCGCCTGTCATCCTGTATCAGCCTCCTCACTATGGTTAGAGCTATTTTCTCTCTAGCTGAACCGCTACCCTCCTGTTGGGCCTGGATTAGCTTAAGGATAGCTACGGACCTTCAATTTGCGGGGGGTGTCAGTAAACGGATTGGCCGCTGCTGTCGTATTAATGTAGTAAGCGGTCTTGGAAAGACTAGGCTCGAAGGAGAGAGGGTGCCTCCTTGGATTGGAAAATATGAAGGAGAAGGTAGGGGCCCTAGCGTATACAGTATTCTGGACACTAGTCGGCGGCTTATCCGCCCGGGGGGTATTTAACATGAGTGACTCTAATGTGGGACAGCAAGGACAGCGGCAGGGACTGCTAAACCCGGCTGGTCTTCAACGACTGCAGGACCAGGCAACAGCGCGCAAGGCCTGGGGGTGGGCAACACGTTATGGCGGCAAGGCCAAAGCGGGGACCATTAACTTCATCTACGGACTGCCCTTTGCTGAATCTTTTCCCGGAGCTGAACTGGCAGGGGCTGCTGAGTCCATTCTCAAGAACCAGGGCCCTGAGGTCCTGCAGTATGGTGGTGGGAAGGCTGTCAAGAACCTTAAGGATTACTTGCTGGCCTATATGAAGGAGCAGGGTGTGGACTGCGGAGGCGATGAGCTGATCGCGCTTCACGGCGCATCTCACGGTATTGACCTTGCCGGAAAATGCTTTCTCCAGCCCGGCGACGTTGTGGCGATAGAGGGGCCGACCTACATGGAGGCAATAGAGTTCTTTGATGCCTACCAGCCCCGGTACTGGTCAGTGCCTTTGGACGACCGGGGCATAAGAACCGATCTCCTGAGGGATAGGCTTGAGAGGTCAATGGCCGCGGGTGAGCGACTACCCAAACTTCTATACACTGTTCCCAACTATCAGAACCCTACGGGCCTGTCCATGGCGCTGGAACGCCGTGAAGAGCTGATCGGGTTGGCTGCCGAGTACAACTTCATGATTGTTGAGGATGACGCCTATGGTGAGCTCTCCTATGATGGGAGCAGTTACCCTTCTTTGAAGGCCCTGGACAGGGATGACAGGGTCATCTATCTTGGCAGTTTTAGTAAGACAATTGCGCCCGGTATCAGGATGGGATGGGCGGTAGGACCGGCCTTCGCCATCGATTCCTTCAACGCGCTGAAGAATGACAATGGCACAAGTCCCATTGCTCAAAGTGTTGTCTGGTCCTACCTGGATCAGCACAATCTTACACAGAGGATAGAGAGGCTGAGGGAGGCCTATGCGAAGAAGAGAGACGTAATTATGGGGGCCTTGGTGGAGTTTATGCCGTCGTCGGTGGCCTGGACGCAGCCTGAAGGCGGCTTCTTCACCTGGCTGACCCTTCCCCAGGAGATAGACACCTTGGAGATGCTGGAGGATGCTGTGGAAGCAAGGGTATCATACCTTCCTGGCTACATCTTCTATGCCCAGGATCCTGACAGGGATCGAGGGAGAGAGAAGAGGCGAGGGTCAAATGAGCTTCGCCTTTCCTACAGTTACTTGAGCCATGAGGAGCTGCGCCAGGGCGTGGAGAGACTGGCTGCAGTTATACGAGACAGCCTGTAATCTTAAACAATGATAGAGAAGCGGACCGGTACCATGGTGGCAATAACTAGGAGGGCTACCTGTTGAAGTACGGCATTGAACGATACCTGAATGTGCGAAGCGCCTATGGAGCAAGCTTCTCGCCAGACGGATCTACCGTCGCCTTTCTCACGGATATTACTGGTGTTCCCCAGGTCTGGTCGGTCAGTGCCCGGGGCGGCTGGCCCCATCAAATGACCTTCTTTGGCGAGCGTGTCTCCTTTGCCCGCTATTCCCCTGCCGCTGATGAACTGGTCTTCGGCATGGATGCTGGCGGCAATGAACGGCAGCAGCTGTACCTGGTCAGCGGTGACGGGGCTGATGTGAGGGAGTTGACCCACAGTCCCGATGCCATTCACACCTTTGGTTGTTGGTCTCAGGATGGAAGGCAGATCTGTTATTGCAGTAACAGCCGCAAGCCCTCAGTCTTTGATATCTACCTTCTGGACCTGAAGGCTCGCCCTGAAGAAGGCCCCCGCCTTGTCTATGAGGGCTCTGGCGGGGTTCAGCCCATATCCTGGTCTCCAGATGGCAGTCGCATCATCTTCACCCTGGCCAGGAGCAGCGGTGACAACGAGCTCTATGTCCTTGACCCCACTTCTGGACAGGCCGAGGCCTTAACCACCGGCGGGATTGACTCGTCCTTCAGGTTTGCAGCCTGGGATGCAGCTGGCAAAGGCATCTTCACCCTCTCCAATCAGGGGAGGGATTTCCGCGGCCTGGTTCATATTGACGTGGACAGTGGGCAGACTCAGAACCTGGTCAGCGAGGATTGGGACCTTGAGCTGTTGTCTCTCAGTCCCGATGGGGGAAGGCTGGCCTATACGGTTAATGTGGATGGATATTCTGATCTCAGGGTGCGAGACCTATCGGTGGCGGGATCGTCAGCTACGCGGTCCGCTGAGGACGATCTACTGGTGGGTGGGCTCCCTAGGGGAACGATAACCGGTGTTCCCTGGGGGCCAGACAATCGCAGCTTGGCCGTTGACCTGATGGCTCCCACCTACAACCACGATGTCTGGATTGCCGACACTACGGCAGGGAGTGCAAGGCGACTGACCAGGAGCTCGCTGGCGGGGATCCCTCGTGAAGGCCTGGTGGAGCCTGAATTGGTTCGCTTTAAGAGCTTTGACGACCTGGAGATTCCGGCCTTCTTCTACCAACCACCAGGGGGTAGGAAAGACGGCTCTCTGCCAGTTGTCGTTGACGTGCATGGCGGCCCTGAGTCCCAGGAGCGGCCAGACTTCAACCCTGTCATCCAGTACCTTGTGAGCTGTGGCTATGGGGTTTTGGCGCCAAATGTCAGGGGTAGTACCGGGTATGGCAAGCAGTACACCCATCTTGACGATGTTGAAAAGCGGATGGATGCCGTCAGGGATCTCAAGTACGCCGTCAATTGGTTGACGGAGACGGGCTCCGCCGATCCTCAGCGCATCGCCGTCATGGGCGGTAGTTACGGAGGATTCATGGTTCTCGCGGCCATGACCACCCATCCCCACCTCTGGGCGGCAGGTGTTGACATTGTGGGGATAGCCAACTTTAAGACCTTTCTGGAGAACACCGGTCCCTGGCGCCGCAAGCTCAGGGCGGTTGAGTATGGCAGCCTGGAGAGGGACGCTGACCTGTTGAGGGACATCTCACCTATCCACAGGGTTAATCAGGTGTCGGCGCCGCTCCTTGTCATCCACGGCTCCAACGATCCGCGAGTCCCTGTTGGCGAGGCAGAGCAGATTGTGGCAGAACTGCGAGAGCGGGGTATGCCCGTTCAGTACCTGCGCTTTGAGGATGAGGGCCACGGCATAGTCAAGCTGGCCAACCGGATCACGGCCTACAGCGGCATAGTCAATTTCCTGGAACGGCATCTTAAGGGTGTCGACCTGACCTGACCTAACAAGGAGGCGTACCGTAACAATGACAGCAAAACACGGCAAGAAGGGTTCACAGGGAGACGCAGGTTTCTTCACTCGAGCGGTACACAGTGGGCATGGACCTGATGAGGGGACTGGAGCCCTACAGGTTCCTATATACCAGACTTCAACCTTCGTGTTTCCAGACGTTGACGAGGGGGCTGCAAGGTTCTCCGGGGAGTCCGAGGGCTATATCTACTCACGGCTAGGGAACCCGACAACTACCGCTCTAGAGGTCAAGTTGGCCGACCTGGAGGGCGGGGATGCCGCCTGCGCCTTTGGCTCAGGAATGGCGGCTACTACGGCTGTCTTCTTTACCCTGGCCAGCGCCGGTGATCACGTTATCTCAGCAGGTACCATCTACGGCTGCACCAGGTCATTTTTGAATGGCATCTTTAAGCGCATGGGGGTTGACGTTACCTATGTAGACTGTACCAAGCCCGAAGAACTGGAGGCTGCCATCAGGCCCAATACCAGGTTCTACTTCTTTGAGACCCCGGCCAACCCCAACTTGGCCATGGTTGATATGGAGGCTGTTGCGGAGATCTGCAGGCCCCGGGGGGTTGTGACGATTTGTGATAACACCTTCATGAGTCCCTATTGCCAGCGCCCGTTGGAGTGGGGAATAGACATTGTCGTTCACAGCGCCACCAAGTTTATCTGCGGCCACGGTGATACCCTTGGGGGAATTGTTGTTGGTGATGACGACTTTATGGCTGAACTGAAGGAACAGGGCCTAAAGGACATTGGCGGGATGATTGGGCCCTTTGGGGCGTGGCTCCTTCTCAGGGGTGTTAAGACCCTTCCCCTGCGCATGGAGCGCCACAACGCCAATGCCATGGCCGTGGCCAAATGGCTTGAGGCCCACCCAGCAGTAAGTCGGGTTTATTACCCAGGGCTGCCTAGCCATCCCCAGCATGAGCTGGCTAAGAGGCAGATGATGCACGGTTTTGGTGCCATGATCGCCTTTGAGCTCAAGGGAGGGTTTGACGCAGGTAAATCCCTGATGAACCAGGTTGACCTCTGTACACTGGCGGTGAGCCTTGGGGACCTTGAGACCCTAATTCAGCACCCAGCTTCAATGACGCATTCTACCTTCTCTGAGGAGGATCTGGCTGCAGCTGGCATCGATGTGGGCCTGGTCAGGCTGGCCATCGGGATTGAGAACCCGGAAGATATCATTGCCGATCTCGAGCAGGGCTTGGTCAAGTAGGCGCGAGATAGGGTAAAACCTCAAGGGTTTCTCAACACGTGCAGGGCCTGCAGCGGGAGGGAGATCGTGATCTCACTGCCCTTCTGGAGGTTATTCCGCGTTACCTCCCAGGAGCTTACCAGCGCCTCAATGGGGAAACCACCGTAGTCTCCAGTAAGCTTGACATAGAGCCCCTGGGGCTCAATACTGCTGATAGATCCGGGGAGATTAACTGGATCATCCATCCCGCTGCCAGGGTTGAGGGGCCCAGGATGAACAGTAACACTCTCGGGCCTCAGGCAGACCACGTCACCCCTGTCAGCCATGTTGTTCTCCTTCAGCACCGCGGCCAGGGGGCTTTTCAGGGGAATGTCGTCACCAAGGGTGAGGATGTTATCGACCCCAACAAAGCGAGCGATGGCGATGGAGTCTGGCCGCGACAGTACCTCGGCAGGGGAGCCCTGTTGGACAATCCGGCCCCCCATCATAACGGCTACCCTGTTAACCAGGTAGGGTAGATCAGTGAAGTCATGGGTCACAAGGATCGTCGTGATCCCTGTTTCGTGTAGGATCTGCTGAAGGTCAGTCATGAGGGCGCCCTTTGTTGGCGCATCAAGTGAAGCAAAGGGCTCGTCCAGATACAGCACCTTGGGCCTTAAGGCAAGGGCACGGGCGACGCTGACCCTCTGGGCCTCACCCCCCGACAGTGTGTGGGCCCTACGGCCTTCCAGGTGTTCCACCCCAAGGCGCTCCAGCCAGTTGGTGACCTCCTGCTGGACTTGGTCTTTAGGTAGCCCACGCAGGCGCAGGCCCACTGATACGTTTTCTCTGACGGTGGTGTTGAGGAGGAGCGGCTCCTGAAAGACGACTGCCGTCTGGCGGCGGAGCGCCACCAGTCTGCCCTGGTCGTAACCAACATTCTGCCCTTCAAAGAGTATCTGTCCCGAGGAGGCCCGCTCCAGCAGGGCAAAGACGTGAAGCAGTGAGCTCTTGCCCGCTCCATTTGGGCCAATTACCCCCAGGACCTCGCCTGGGTAAACTGCGATCTCATCAATGTCAAGAATATGGGTTCTACCCTTGGTCAACTGCAGGCCCAGGGCCTGGAGCTGCGGAACCCTTGATTGAGCCTGGCGCTGGTGCCTCGCAGCGTTCACTGTCATGATTTACCGCTCTCCTGCTGGATGTGGGTGAGGACGAAGGTAATGGTGTAGGCCAAGATCATAAGAATCATACTGATGGCGATGGCAAGGCCAAAGTTTCCCCGCTGAACCTCCATGACGGTGGCGGTGGTTAGGACCCGCGTGTGCCCCTTGATATTTCCGCCCACCATCATTGATGCCCCTATTTCAGATGCGACGGCGCCAAATCCCGCCATCACAGCCGCTAGTAGAGAGAGCCTGGCTTCCCGCAGGACCAGCCACAGATATTGCAGGCGAGTGGCGCCAAGGGACACAATCTGCTTCTTAAGTTTGGGGTCCACCTGCTGAATAGCGGCCATGGTGAGGCCAACGACGATGGGGGAGGCGATCACCGCCTGGGCAATGATCATCGCTGCCGGAGTATAGAGAATACCAAAGTAGCCCAGGGGTCCATATCGCCAGAGGAGGATGCTCACCCAGAGCCCCGCTACAACGGGAGGGAGACCCATGCCGGTGTTGACCAGGCTCATAAGGATCTTCCGCCCAGGAAACACCACGGTGGCCAGAAAGGTACCCAGGGGAATCCCGATGACCAGGCTTATCAGGGTGGCGGTTCCAGATACCCTCAGGGTTAGCCAGGTGACTTCAAGTATTTCCCCGTCCAGGGTTGTCAGGAGCTGGTAGGCCTTGACCAGGCCCTCGGTAATCAGTGACAAGATGGATACCTCATCTCTACTGCGTCTTCCGGCAGGCTTGGCTCAGATTACCCTAGCCGGTAAGGTCATCTTCAGTCCTGCCGGCGTCAGGGATGAACAAGGGTTGGTGATACTTGTCGCTCCCAAAGTTCCTGATGATCTCCTGGGCTTCCGGGCTAAGGAGGAAATCAGAGAAGAGGCGAGCCCCAGCTGTGTTCACCTTATCAAAGCGTTGGGGGTTGACAATCATCACATGGTAGAGATTGAGCATGGCCGAGTCGCCTTCTACAAGGATATTAAGGGCCAAGCTACTCTGCAAGGCCAGGTAGGTACCTCTGTCAGTTAGGGTGTAGGCACCTTTCTCTGATGCAACCTGAAGGGTCTGGCCCATACCGGTGCCGGTCTCCAGGTACCAGGTTCCTTCGGGGTCTGCGCCTGCCGTTGCCCACAGTCGCATTTCCCGCTTGTGGGTGCCCGAGTCGTCACCTCGAGAGACAAAGAGGGCCTTTTCCCGAACCACCTGCTGAAGGGCGCCGCTGGCAGAGGTCATGCCGCGCAGGTTTGCTGGATCATCCGGGGGGCCGACGATAACGAAATCATTATGCATTATAAGACGCCGTTCAATGACGTATCCCTGCTCAGCCAGTTCAGCTTCGGCGGCGGGGGCGTGAGCCAAGAGGATATCGGCCTCGCCCTGTCGGGCCAGGGCCAGGGCCTTGCCGGTTCCAACGGCGATGGGCTTGACCACATAGTCGCTGACCTCTTCGAAGAGGGGTATTAGCTCATCAAGAAGGCCGCTGTCGTAGGTGCTGGTGGTAGTGGCCAGGATTATCTCTGGTTCTTTGGGCCCGCATCCAGTCACCGTTAGAGCCAGCAACAGGATGGCGATGAGGGCTGCCTTGGCGCCAGACGAAGCGCTCACCGAAATCCTAGTGACTTTAGACAACATGGTCTATCACCTCATGGGATAATCTGAACCAATCCGTTATGCTCATGCAAACATAACGGGTTCGTACATGTATTCTCCGGCGCAGCCCTTTGTCCTTCTGATGGAAGGGATTTAGCTAAACTCGCGCCCAAAGGCCGTGTCAACTAGGTCATCCAACTGCTTCCTGAACCGTCTGTACTTGGAGAGCCAGGCTGCCCCATCATCGCTAAGAGAAGCCCCGCCACCGCTGGGCCCGCCCACCCTTCTCACGAGAAGCCTGGTATTCATTCGCTCCTCAACCCGGCGAATCATGCCCCAGGCCTGGCGGTAGGACATACTCATCTCAGCGGCTGCTCGGTTGATTGATCCGCACTGGTCAACCCTCTCAAGCAGGTCAGCCAGGCCGTCGCTGAAGACCCTCTGTCCGTCCTTCTCTATCCATACCTTGCAGAAGGCCCTCATGCCAGTTAACCCCCTCGCTATCCAGCAGTTGTAGCTATGACACTGTTGGTATCCGGCTTTCTAAAGCGGTTGAGATAAAACCGCTCTACATGGTAACTTCGATGGAACCGCGGCACAGTCCTTGTCTCTTGAATCCTTCGATACAGGTACTTCTCGAGTCAGTAGAGAAGTACAAAGCCAGAGTGCATGTCGTATCAAGCTTTCAGGTCATATGATTGTGTGAGACCTGCTATGAACAGTCAAGGATAAACCATGAGGAGGATTGAACAATGGATAAACTCATGACTGATGAGGCCAGGACACTGCACCAGGAGGCGGTGGTTGTCGATGGTCACTGCGATACCCTGCTGGGGATCTGCGATGATGGCCTTTTCGGGATGATGAAAAAGGCCACAGACCAGCCGGAGCGGTCCTTGAGTGGGCCTAGAGATGTGGGCCACCTCGATCTGCCCAGACTAAAGGAAGGTGGGGTCGATGCCCAGTTCTTTGCCTGCTACACCCCGCCCTTCTACAAGCCAGATCGCGGGATGGAGTCTGTGCTGCTCCTGATCGACACCTTCTACAGGGAGTTGGAGGCCCATGGTGATGCAATCGGTATGGCCCTCAGTGTTGATGACATTCTGATCCTCAAGAATGAGGGAAAGGTGGCGGCGATCCTGGCCATTGAGGGAGCCGAGGCGATCGGAACTGAGCTCGCCAATCTGCGCATCCTTTACAGGCTTGGTGTCCGGTCAATCGGGCTGACCTGGAATGAGCGTAACACCATTGCCGACGGCATGGGCGAGTCCAGGAGCGGTGGTGGCCTTACCCGGTTTGGGGTGGATGTGGTCAAGGAGATGAACCGACTGGGGGTTCTCATAGATGTCTCTCATCTGTCTGAGGCCAGCTTCTGGCAGGTTCTTGAGGCGACCTCACAGCCAGTGGTTGCCACTCATTCCAACGCTACTGCTATCAGTAATCATCCCCGCAATCTCACTGATGACCAACTGAAGGCCCTGCGAGACAATGGCGGTGTAACGGGCATCAACTTCGCCAAGGGCATTCTGGATCCTTACCACACCTCCCTTGATCGGGTCCTGGACCACATCGATTACATCACAGACCTGATCGGGGTAGAGCATGTTGGTATCGGTTCCGACTACGATGGGATTGGTGTGACACCTGAGCACCTTGAAGACTGCTCCAAGTACCCGAACATAACCGGCGGGTTGCTAAGCCGCGGCTACAGCCATGAGGATATCAAGAGAATACTGGGCGGCAACTTCCTCCGGGTGATGAGGGAGGTCATGGGTTAGTACCTGACCCTGAAGCTTTGGAAAGGAGAAGGCAATATGGTGAACAGGATCCTTCTAACTGGATTTGAGCCCTTTGGCGGTGAGGAGATCAACCCGTCCTGGGAGGCTGTGTCCCGGCTTCAGGGCCGGGCGGTGGATAATACTGTGATTGAGTCGCGTCTTATGCCAGTTTCATGGGAACGATGCGGGCCTGCAGTGAGGGAGGCCATCGCTGAGGTGGATCCTATTGCCGTCATTATGGTGGGGCAGGCCGGCGGGAGACCAGCCTTTAGTCTTGAGAGGATTGCCGTAAACCTTCAGGAAGGCAGCGCCGGCGATAATGACGGTGTCAGGCGTGAGGGAGAACCCATCGAAGCTGATGGGCCTGACGCCTATCTCAGTACCCTTCCGATAAAGGATATCCACGCTGAGCTACTGGATGAGGGCATTCCCTCGTTGATATCTAACAGCGCTGGGTTGTATCTATGTAACTATATCTTCTATGCCGCGCGGTACCAGGTTGAGCGGTTAGGTGGTGAACGGGGAGGGCCGGTTCCGACCGGTTTTGTTCATATACCCTTCGCCCCTCAGCAGGTGGCTGCAAGGATCCGGAACAGGAAAGGTGTCGCCGCCAGTATGGCGATGGAGACCATTGCCGAGGGTTTGACGGTGGCCGCCAGGGTCACCCTGCGCCGTCTATAGTGGTTTCGAGGCTTGCGCCGACCTGGACTAGCGCTCATCAAGCCATTTAGGGGGTGTTGCGTCCAATGCGCGGCGCCTGCCGTAGAAGAGATCATCGGCTTTGAGCGCTACCCAACGGGCCGCCTGCGACCTCTCGATGGCACGGCGGATGGGTCTGTGAATGAGGGTGTCTGGCTTGCTGTATGGGCAGACCTTCATGCAGATGGCGCAGTCTGTCCCCACCCGCTGCCAGAAGCCGAAGCACTTCTCCTGGTCAATCTGCCAGCGCGGCGGGCCACCATTGATTGGCTCCCTGTCGCCAGATGGAATAGCATCTGAGGGGCAGTTATCCGAACACTTCTTGCATATCCTGCAGAAATCCTGAACCCCAAAGCTGAAGGGTTCATCGAATACAAGGGGCAGATCCGTCGTCACCACGGCCAACCTTACCCTGGGGCCGTAGGGTCGTGTTATCAGTATCCCCATCCTTCCGATTTCACCGAGTCCAGCGCTGGCGGCGACGAGGGGGGCTATGACCTGGTAGTTGGCGTCAATATGGGCCCTGGCATCGTAGCCAAGGGATCTGATGTAGTAGGCCAGGACCAGGGCGATCTTGGCTGATTCCACGTACTGATGGGACGATTCAACTACCGCCGATCCATAGGGCGCTCGCCGGACCATATCGAAATCCATTTCGACGGCAAGGGCAATGGCCTGGGTATGCTTGAGGTCAACCTCCTGGCCGTAGACCTCGGGCCGGCGGCCAAGCCGTGTATAAAGGTGGAAGGGCTCAAGGTCAGTCACTCCTACCAGCGTGGCCCCGTAGTGACGGGCAAGCCCCTTCAAGAACCCTGTTGCTCGAGAAGGAGTCAAAGGTTGGCGAGCCGCTGGTTCGAGGGACGGGTCGTCACCCGCCTTAGGGTTATGGCCTCCACTTGCCAGGTGATTGATGTCGCTCAAGAATTTGAAGGCGGACTCAGCCATGGGAAAGCTTCCAGGGTCGTAGGCACGACTCCCCGGCTGGAGGAGTCCCGGGAGTTCTCGGAGGGCGTCATCTACCCGCTTCTTGTCGGGTCTTTCCCGGTAGTAGTCGTCATACTGTGTTGAGCCCGGCATATAGCTCATACGGGCGAACATTGTATCGCGTTCGTCAATGCTGGCGCGGTTATAGTGGCTGTCACCTTGCGGCAGACTAGAGGAAGTAATTGCGCCAACTGGAAGGAACAGAAAGGCACTAGTGAGGGCTATAGCCAGGAGCAAAAGGCCGAAAATGATGGTATTGTACGGCGTGGGAACGGCGAGATCCAGGAATACCAGTAGGATCAGGACTACCCCTGTTCCCAGGGCTGCCCGGCGGGCGCCGCCAGGTTCGCCTTCAGCCAGAAGGGTAAGGGCGAGGAATGCGCCACCTCCAGCGACCAGTGCAGCGGCTGCGATGGGCAGGATTGTCGCCGTGAAGGGATCTATCATAGGGTTGCTCCTTTCCCAAGGCAGTGCGATAATACTGTAGGTGGGAAGTTAAAGGTGATGCTAAGTCTACGAAGAATTATAACACGACTGTGGTCTGGTTGCCAAAGGAGCTTGCGATGCGTATCGGTTTCTTCACAGATACATACCGACCATATATTAGTGGCGCCGTTACCTCAATGGAGAATTCTTCCCTCCAGCTGAGGGCCCTAGGCCATGAGGTGACGACCTTTGCGCCGAGATACCCACAGAGCCCCGATGACGCTGAGGGGATCACAAAGTTCCCGTCCTTTGCCTTTCCAGGCTATGAGGGGCTAAGGATTACGGCCCCCTTTCCCAGGAAGAAGCTTGACCAGAACTTTCGCCTTGATATTGTGCACGCTCATTCGCCTTTCATCATGGGCCGTTTGGGCTTGCGTTTCGCGCAGGAGAATAACCTGCCCACAGTCTTTACATGCCACAGTCTCTACCCTGAATACAGTCAGTACGCGCCTTTCTTGAACTCTCTGGTTGAGACGGTGATTGAGGATTACCTGGTTCAGTTCTGTAACAAGTGTCAGCGGATAATCGCGCCGTCGCAAATCGTGAAGAATATTATCAAGAACTGGGGCGTGGCTGTTCCCATCTCAGTGGTTCCTACTGGTATCGATACCACCAACTTCGGCAGTGGTCTTGACAGCAGTTGGGTGAGGCGGTCTTTCGGCGTGTCAGAGGGCGACAAGATGCTTCTCTACGTGGGGAGGTTGGCGAAGGAGAAGCGGCTTGGTTTTTTACTGCGCTCATTTGGCAAGCTTATCCACGCGGACAATAACCGTTATCACCTGGTGCTTGCTGGTGAGGGTCCAGAGTTACCTGAGTTGCGAAATCTGGCTACTAAACTGAGGATCGCCCACAAGGTGACCTTTGTTGGACCGTTGCCCCACGAAAAGGTGGTGAGCTGCTATAAGGAGGCGGATCTCTTTCTCTTTGCATCAACCATCGAGACCCAGGGGCTGGTGTTAATGGAAGCGATGACGGCGGGCCTGCCGGTAGTAGCGGTGGATTCTGCTGTTACCCGGGAGGTCGTAACCCACGGCAATGACGGTTTCATTGTCGCTAACTCTGAGGATGCGATGATGCGGTCTATCGTGGAGCTCAACAGTAGCGAGGACCTGCTCAGGGAGGTAGGTCAGCGAGCAGCAGAACGAGCCCGGCAGTTTACTGTGGAATTCTTGACGAAACGACTGCTTCAGGCCTATGAGGAGACCATAACTGACTGGAAGAGCCACGCTGTTAGGGCGCGTCGTTGAAGGCCCCGTAAACCCCTCTGAATAGGAAAAACTCAAGGCCGCTAGCGCAACCTTGAGTTTTCTTTTGTGGAAGCGAGGGGATTCGAACCCCTGACCCCCTGCGTGCAAGGCAGGTGCTCTCCCAGCTGAGCTACGCTCCCGTTTGATGCACACAAGTATTTTATGTGATGAAGGTATTATTGTCAAGTTAGATATAAAGGGGGGGAGAGCTTGATGAGAGATGAGACTAAGGAGACCAGCAGGAGCAAGAACCGGGTATTGGTCTACACCGATGGGGCTTGTAGTGGAAACCCCGGGCCCGGTGGCTGGGCGGCTGTAATTGAGACCGATGGAGGGGTCAAGGAGATCTCAGGGAGAGAGGCCAATTCGACTAATAACCGGATGGAGATGATGGCCATTATCAAGGCCCTTCAGAATCTGGGGCCGCAGACAGCCTCCGTCGAGATCAGGAGTGACAGCGGCTACATTGTCAATGCCTTTAACCAGAAGTGGCTTGACAAATGGCAGCGAAACGGCTGGCGAACTAGCGGTGGTGACGCCGTTAAGAACCGTGACCTCTGGGAGGAGCTGCTTGGTCAGGTCCGCCGCTTCGCCTCTGTGACGCTTACTAAGGTAAAGGGCCACTCTGACTGCGCCGGGAACAATAGGGCAAATGACTTGGCCCAGCAAGAGGCAGCCCGTATAGGAGATGAGCTGCAGGGCCTGGGTGGAACTGGTTTTGGCGCCCCGACCGTCCGCGACACTGCCGCCCTTGACACCGCCGCCGGACGCGTCCACGAGAACAAGGGATCCCTACAACAGGTCTACCGCGATGCGCTCAAGGAGATATACTCCTTAATCCTGTCAGGAGAAGAGGGCGAAGAGGCCAGGGCTCTGGCGGACATTGCCAGGCTGATTGTGGAGGGCCACCCAGATATAGCTGAGGACGTTGAAGAAAAACTGCTTGGATAAACCACCTCCTTCTACAGCATTTTAGTGATTGAGGGGTCGCCGGCATATCAGGCTGATACGCCAGGGCTAAAACGTTGTTAAGGAGGAGTCAATGCCAGACATCAGAAGGTACCAATGGGGTGTTGTTAAGGGGACAAGGTTTGAGGAACCCCTGAAGGAACAGGCCAGGGGTGAGAGCGCCAGCATAGGATGGTACTTGGCCGCAGCCAAGCAGGCAGAGATTGAGGGCTTGCCTGAAGTAGCCCGGGCCTTACGAGACATTGCTTGGGAAGATGCCAACCATGCCGCCACTTTTGTGGAGCTCACCGGAGGCGTAAGCATGAACACCAGGGATAACCTGGCCAAGGCTTATCACGGAGAGACGGAGTCCAACAAAGTGAAATTGGAGTTCTCTCGTCAGGCCAGGGAGGACGGACTGGACGGGACTCAGTCAGTCCTGACAGAGGCGGCCCAGGCGGAGCAGGCTCACGCCCGAACCCTCAAGACTCTCCTTGATAAGCACTTTTCCCACAACATCCACCCAACATATTAGAAGGGGAGAAAGGTAGAAAGAGGTCAAAACCCCGTTAGCAGGAAAATTAACGCACTTTGTCGAAAGTTGCGTAGAATCTGCTGGCCAAGGGGTTGGGCTCTGTGATCGGTAAGAGGATAAGAGAGAAGCGGACGGAGTGGAAGATGAGTCTGCAAGGACTGGCTGATCTGACGGGCCTCACACCCAGTTTCCTCAGTCAGGTTGAGAGAAGCCTTGCTGAACCCTCCATTACATCTCTACGCAAGATAGCCGATGCCCTTGGCGTTCCCATCTTCTATTTCCTCATGCAACCTGAAGACGAGAGCCCTGTTGTTCGCCGCGGTGAGCGTAAGACACTAAATTTTAGAGAGTCGCAACTGAGCTATCAGCTTCTGGTGCCGGACCTGAACCGACAAATGGAAGTCATGATGGCCACACTGGAGCCCGGGGCTAGTACCTGTGAGACGGCCCTGACTCACCCCGGTGAAGAGTGTACGGTGGTGCTCAGAGGGAAGATGGAGATCACTGTCGGTGATGAGACCTATGTCCTCAATCGCGGTGATAGCATCTACTTCTACTGCGCCATTCCCCACAGGATTACCAGTGTTGGCGAGAAAGACCTTGTGTTTATCTCTGCCATCACACCTCCCCAGTTCTAGCCCCTACCGGATTGCCCCTATGAGCCGCCGCCAAATGCTGAGAACCGGTGCTTCAGCTTCCTTGACCAGAACCGTACTGACCGGCGTTTGATTGGCGATTGAATCTGGTAGCGAGCCGAAGAGGTAGGTCTTAACAACCCAGTCCCTGGACGCGCCGATGACGAGAAGGTCATTATTGGCTGCCTCCTCAACAATGGCCTGGACAACACTGTCACTCTTCAGTATCTTGGTAGTAACCCTGTCTGCGGCCAGACCGTGAGCAACCACGGCCTCCTTTGTCTCTCTGAGCCAGTCCTCAATATGGAAATCTTTATCGGCTGGTTGTGAGGTCTGCACCGTTGTGATCTGGAGATCACAATCCAGCCCCTTGGCCAGGCGCGCAGCGGTCTTGAGGGTGATCTCACTGCGCAGGCCCGGACTGACAGCCACCATGATCTGCGTAAACTCCTCTGGTAGGCCGTGGTCCTTAACCATGGCCACATTGGCGGGACTGGTGCTGAGAACGGCTTCCGCGACGCTTCCGCGGATCTTGCCTTCATGGACTTGGCCCTTCCAGCCCATCACGATAAGGCGAGATGCCTCATCCTTGGCAATGTCCTTGATTACCTGCGAGATCCTGTGGCCGATCCCCAGGATAGTGTGGACTGGAACTCCCTTCTCACTGCCAAAGTCGACGGCAGCATCAAGGATAGGCCGCGCCTGGGCCACATACTTGCGCCCCTCGGAAAGCGGCAGTTGAGGGGGGATCCGGACGACATTCAGGGCTACCACCTCGGCCCCAATCGCCCGGGCCATGGCACTACCAATGGTCATCTCGGTCTTGAGGTGGCTTGGGTCAGCAATCGGTACCAAGACACTCTCTGGGGCTCGCTCACCAATCTTAACCTCGTAGGCGATCTCTGGCTTCTCGGCCTCCTCAAGCCTATCCTTTGCGTAGACGAAGAAGATGAACAGGCCTGCTATAATCCAGGCTATGGCCGATATCCAGCCCCGGGGATGGGATCTAAACAGGAACAGCGCCAAGCCAGTATTTGTAATGATTGCGATAATTGGAACCAGTGGGAAGAGTCTGATTTTGTAGCCGTAATCAAGCCTATCCCCAAACTCACGGCGGATGATGATGATGGCGTAGTTGACCTGCAGGAACAGCAAGAGGAACATCACGTCAGCGGCTGCGGCTACGTCCTCAATGGGGACGGCAACCACCATGGCGATAATTAGGGCTCCTGTTGCAAGCAGGGCGATGTATGGTGTCTTGGTAAGGGGATGGACCTTGGCGAAAATCTGAGGCAGCACCCTGTCGCGCCCCATGGCAAAGGAGACCCGGGTAGACGAGTAGGTTGTGGCGTTCAGTGCTGAGATTGTAGAAAGGAGACCGCCAACCAGGAGAATCATTGTTCCTAAGGGCATGAACTTTCGAGCCACTTCAACAAGGCCCAGTTCCTTGTGGGCCCCGAGAAACTCCCAGGTTGTGGTGCCCGGAACCGTGATCGCTCCGATAGATGTAATTGCGACCAGGACGTAGATGGGAACCACGATGGCCAGGGACATGAAGACGGCCTTGGGGATGTTGGTCTTGGGGTCTTCCACCTCTTCACCGGCCTGCACAATGATCTCGTATCCCTCAAAGGCAATAAATGTAAGACCCATGGCCACAAAGACACTCCCAAGTCCGTTAGGCAGGAAAGGGGAGAAGTTGGCCAAAACATTGGGATCCCTCGCCATGGCAATGAGGCCAAATACAATGAAGAGCCCAATAGTAACAAGCTTGGCAATGGTTACGATATTGCCTGCCATTCCTGTTTCAGAGGCCCCTCGATAGTTGATATAGATGAAAATAAGGGCCACGGTTACCGCCAGGAGTTTTTCCATGATGGGCCCAGGGATACCGAAGAGTGATATGTTGAACTCGTTGAGCATCAGGTTGAAATAGGCGCCAAATCCTAGGGCATAGAGGCTCCCTGCTACCGCATGGGAGAACCAGGACATCCATCCAGCCAGGAAACCGTTGGACTTCCCCAGGGCTTCCTTGACCCAGAGATAGCCGCCACCAGCCTCGGGGATGGCTGAACCTAATTCGGCATAGGTCATGGCGGTGAAGGTGGTCACGATGCCATTCAAAAGGAAAGCAAGGGCAAGGCCGGGTCCCGCCGCCCCTGCGGCGATCCCTGTCAAAACAAAGATGCCGGCGCCGATCATGGCCCCGACGCCAATCATTGTGATGTCAAATAACTTCAGGTCTCGCCTTAGTTCTGTGCCGTGACTGGCTGGATCTGGTCTGTCTTTCATCTAATCACCTCGTCCGGTTTCCTTTGGTGAATGGGGTAAAGAAGATTGCTTGGGAAGGTATGGGAGCCTCCCTGTCGATATCCTTTCCCATCTCCTGACTCCAATTCTGTTGATCTAGGGTCGAACAAAATTGCAGGCTGTGAAGGACAGCCTGCAAAAAAATACCGCTTGAGCCCTTCGCTATGCCGGCGAGGTTAGCTGACGGGTTAGGACTGCGAAGTAGCCCTGCCATGGTGATGGCTTCACCCCAGTTAAACGGTTCCCCCGCTGCCGGGACTAGACTTCCCAACATTAGGCACATGCTGTATTCAATTGTTTGCCAATAGTATAGGGGTGGCAGGCCCGTCCTGTCAAGGATTATCTTGGAGCTCCATCGGGGCGCTCTGAACAGGTCCGTCCTGTCAATCGTCGGCCGATGCGGTGGCCAGCCCCGGCCTCTCCATCGACATCTCCCGGCGTGCCATGAGCCAGAAGACAACACCAGCGCTCAGGCGCAGGGCACCGGAGGTATACAGGGCCATCTGAATGTTGAACATCTCCATGATCTGGACCCCCACGATTGGCGCGATAATGGCGGAGACGCTGATGGCCGTATTATAGTAGGCGATGTAGCTTGTACGGCCCTTATCGGGCGTGACCTCCAGTAGGGAGTTGAAGAGGGTTAAGATGACGCCGGAGCCAAAGGCCCCGGACCAGAGGTTCCAGATGGCCAGTGCCCAAAGGGTCGGCATGTTGGCAAAGACGAAGGGATATACGCCAAGTCCTAGAATGCCAAGGGCCAGCACATAGCGGTTTCCGCGGGCGTCTGCCAGACGGCCCCAGCGTGTATAGGCAAGAAAAGACGCCATTGTGGCGGTAACATTGAATATTCCCATCCAGGTGTTGTTGGCTCCCAGAACTGAGACCTGATACTTGAGAAACAGGGGCCAGGCCATCTGCCAGGCAAAATGGAAGTAGAGACTGGCCAGTAGAAAGGTAGTGAACTGGCTATGGGAGCGCACTTCAGCAATTGTGCTCTTGAGCCTATACAGATTTGCCTTGATATTTGCCCCGATATTTCCATTGAGGTCTGTCCTTGAGTTGGCCATGATATCTGTACCAGGGTCAGGCCCGGCCGACTGCTCTGGCTCTATACGGCAGTCTGGCTCCTCAATTAGCAGGAACAGGTAAATCTCCAGCAAAGCGAGGAAGAAGGCGGCGGCGAACATCACCTGGTAGCCGACGGGGTAGGCGAGGCCATCGATTATCTGGCCCGCCATGAGGACTGAGACGGTGCCAGCCAGGCTCATGAACCTGTTACGCTGCGCAAAGACCATACTGCGCCGCTCTTTAGGGATTACTCCAGCGATGAAGGACTGCCAGGCGATGTTGGCCACGGCCCCAGGCAGGTTCATGACCCCCACGGCGGCCACCAACAGGAGCGCCTGGTGGCTGGGGGCGAAAAATGGAATTGCGGCGATGACCAGGAAGAAGAGACGGTGGCCCAGGATAAACGCGCTTGTGACCTTCTGCTTCTTGGTAAATCTATCGACAAAGCGCGCCCCTGGGATCATTGCCATCAGACTCATCAGAGCGGGCAAAGAAGAGAGCAGGGCTATCTGTAGATTAGTAGCTCCTGCTTTAATAGCGAAGATCCCGATGAAGGGCATTATGACATTGAAGGCCAACACTGAGGCGATACCGTTCCAGAGATTGAAATGCTCATTACGTCTCAGCGCAGGTGGTATCCCATTGGCCGCAAGATGTCCGCCAGTGGCCTGTTGATGGCAGGGCGATTCGGGCTCCTCTGGGCCGGGTGGGGCGGTTCTCCTGGACATGCAAGTTCCCTTCTTTCAGCCACTTCTCAGTCTATTCAATGTTGCCAATTATACCACAGAAAACCGCAAAAGCAACACCAAAAAGAAGGTAAGTGTAAAGGAACTCCCGGGCCCTATAGTCCAAGGACCACCGGATACCGGTTGGGTTATTCCTCTGAGCGATTGGCCCTCATTACCAGTACTTCAGCCACCTCCTTCCTGGTTATCTTAACGGGTGGTTCGAGGCCCTCACCCAGTAGAGAACGGATCAGGGTGCCGCTAGGGGCGTGCCAATGCCGGGGATGGTGAGGGCAGGTTTTAATAGTGGCCATACCGCCACAGCGATCGCAATAGAATGCGTGCTCAAAGGAGAGAGGCGTTATCCCCAGTTCCCGGCAAGGCACCTGCCTGAGCAGATCCTGGGCGGCACTGGGGCCGTAGTAGTTTCCGACACCAGCGTGGTCACGGCCCACAATGAAGTGCGTGCAGCCGTAGTTCTTCCGGGCCAAGGCGTGGAAAATCGCCTCCCGGGGCCCGGCGTAGCGCATGGCAGCGGGGAAGACCACCATTGCCGCCCGTTGAGGCGGGAAGTAGCCATCAAGGATTGAGCTATAGGTCTGCATTCTCAGGGCTGCCGGGATGTCGCCCTTCTTAGTTTCGCCCACCAGTGGGCTGAGCATCAGCCCATCAACAATCTCCAGGGCGCACTTCTGAATGTACTCATGGGCGCGGTGCAGGGGGTTACGGGTCTGAAACCCTACTATGGTCTGCCAGCCCCGATCAGCGAAGAGCGCCCTGGAGTCCACCGGGTCCAGGGTGTAGCTTGGGAAGGGGTGATGAGGACGTCTCAGTAACCATATTGGCCCTCCGCAGGCCCACCTGGCGCCTGCCAGGACCGAGGCTACACCGGGATGGGCAGGGTCAAGTGTCCCATATACCTCGGCTGCCTCGTCGCGGGGACGCAGCTGATAGATGTCCTGAAGTTCCATTAAGCCGTAGAGTTTGCCGTCGGCCGCGCTGGCCAGGGCCAGGTCTCCTCCAGAGCAGTTCTGGCCCAGTGACCGGGCAGTATTACCACCGATCCTGAGAACAATCGGGATTGACCAGAGGGACCCTGAGGATTCCGCTGAAAGGTGCATATCATAAATAGTACTCCTGTAGTCGTTCTCTGACATGAACCCTGTCAATGGGCTATATGCTCCATTGGCAATTAACTCGAGGTCAGATAGTTCTTGATCACTGAGGTACACCCTTGGCGCTGCTTCTGCCCGCTTGCTGAGGTCTTGCCGCTGCCCGTAGGGTACGAGACGGTTGACAAGCTTGCCCCCGTGAGGCTTTACCCCTGTTACCCGCTGGGGCATTGGTTGGGTGCGCAGGGGGTAGTAGTCGGCGCACAGGGGCCCTGTTCGACGCGAAGGTTCTATCATGTTTCCCACCACCTGAGGGTATTCTGTTGGTCCACTTGCTTGCTTCCAGGGCGAATTCTAGGTTGTGTAGGTTTCAACGGTTCCATCGGGATAGCGTAGGGTCCAGATCCAGCCTTCTTTGCCCTTGCGGGGCATGAGGGTTGCTCCGGTGCCGGCAATGGAGAAAGGCAGACGGGTGGTAATGGCCCCGCCTGGGCACTGTTTAACGCAGGCCAGGCAGTCCCAGCACTCTGAGGCTTCCCGCGGTTGCACGGTGGCACCGGTGAGGCCATCTACCCAGTAGAACAGGTCCCCTGGGCAGGTGTTGACGCACCCCCCACAGGCTTCGCATTCCGTCTGATCAATAACTACTGCCATCTGTTGATAACCTCCTGTGTAGGCCTGTGGGTTCTCTGGTCAGTCCTAGTTGCAGTGACTTCGTCCCTACGGCAGATATCTATCACCTGGGACCAGCTGATCGTAGGGTCGGGTTATCATAACCAGGTCCCCAGTGTCGGGGTTGCGACGGGAATTGACGAATTTTAGCCAGTGGCGATCATCACGGTACGGGTAGTCAAACCGGGACTGGAAGGCGGGCCAGCGCGTTTCCTGGCGATAGTCAAGGTGCTCCACAAGGACCCTGGACACCTCAATCCTATCGATGACCTCATGGGCCAGCATCAACTGGTGGAAGTCGTCTGCTACAAGGGATTTTAGCTGGCGATTGAGGCGCTCCAGTTCCTGCCTTGCCCGGTCAAGGCCCGCGCTACTGTAGTGATAGTGGGTGGAGAGCCCGCCGGCGTACTCGTCCATGACCTTCTGCAGCCTTGCTTCAGCCTCTTTGGGGGTGACTTGACGCTCCTTGGCCACGGAGTTGTGTTTGCTAAGAGGTTCAATGAGGCGGGCAATCTCCAGGGCTGCCAACTCGCGAAACCCAGTCACTGAGCGTGGGGTGGCCGCCGCGGTACGGCTGCGGTCTCCCTTCCGGCGCAACTGGGCTGCGGCGCTGTTGGCAGCGATAACCCCCTCTGCCCAGCAACCGGACACGAACTTATAGGGGGTACCCCCTGCCACGTCGCCGGCGGCGTAGAGCCCTTCAATCGATGTCTGGCGGTCATCGGACACCCAGTATCCGGCCTGGGCGTGGCCGCCTACCAGGTAGGGCTCTGTACCGCAGATCTCGATGAGGTCGGTGGCCGGGTCAATGTCGTTAGCTGCCCAAAACAGTACGGTGTCCGGGTACATGTTGAGGTAAGAGCTCTTAAGGCTGCCGACCTCTTCTTGGGTGAGGTGAGTCGCGTCCATGAAGCAGGGCCCCCGCCCTTCCATATTTTCCAGCGTTGGACCGTAGACTCGTAGGCAGGTTGGGGCCGAGTTTCCGCCCATGTGGGGAAACCGCTTCTCCATGAAGGCCTCGCCTGCAGCATTGACCTGCTTGGCGCCAAAACCCAGGGCCAGGGTGCCGGTGGGGGTGAGGATATCCTTCACTCTCAGGGCAATGAACCTCATTTCAAAGCTTGTCATCTCGGCACCAGCCCTGATGCCCATGGCATACCCGGCTCCGGTATTGAAGGGGGAGTACCACATCTTGTGATGGGCATCCCCGTCGTTGTTCGGCCGGTAGATCCCTGCTGCTCCCCCCGTGGTAATAATCACTGCTTCCGCTTCGATGGCAAGGATGTCACCGGTTCGCTTGTCAAGGGCAACGCAGCCCAGAACCTTGTTGTCTCTGACCACAAGGCCGCTGGCAAAGGTTCTGTTCAGGATGTTGGCTCCGCTTTCCTGAGTCTTTCTTGCCAGGAGGGGCTTCAAATCTCCGCCCCGGATCTTTATGTTCCAGCGTCCGCGCGGCTGATATTGCCCTTTGCTGTCCTTGGCGATGGGGAGTCCCCACTCCTCGACTCGATGAACGGTTTCGTTTACATGCTCAGCCATGGAGACAATCAGGTCTTCACGAACAAGCCCCATGGCGTCCTGCCTGACGTAGCGCGCCAGGCTCTCAGGGGTTTCACCGGGGTGGAGATAGAGGTTAATGGCGTTCATACCCGCTGCCAGGCAACCACTTCTATCGATGTCCGCCTTCTCGAGGACAAGGACATCGAGGCTCGGGTCTTTTGATTTCGCTTCAATGGCAGCCATGCAACCGGCAGTGCCACCACCAATGACTACGAGGTCGGTAACAACGTGCTGGACTGGTCGCTTCATTGAGTACCTCTCCTTTGCAGAATCTGATGCAGTATAGCAGGGGGAGTGAAGGGCGCTCCGTCCCATCATATTCAGTTGGACCCTGAGGTGTCACCATGCCAGGACAGCAGCTTTGTTATGGGTAGCAAAAGGAAATCGCTTTAGCAGGCGAGAAAGGAGTGAGCAGTAGGTGGGAGGGCTTATGTTGGCAGCAGCGTTTTTTCTCATTATCGGAGCCTATCTGGCAGGGTCGATCCCCGTTGCTTACCTTGGTGTCCGGGCCCTGACAGGCAGCGACATCAGGAGCGTTGGAAGCGGTAACGTTGGGGGAACCAATGCCATCCGGGTTGTTGGATTCAAGCTAGGGGCATTGTTGGGGGTCCTGGATGTCTTGAAGTCTGCTCTCCCCACCTACGTGGGTGTAGTACTCCTAGGGGCCGAAGACCCGATGGTACTGGCGGTTGCCGCGGCTGCTGTGGCCGGGCATAACTGGCCAGTTTTTCTGAGATTTCAGGGGGGCAAGGGTATCGCCAGCACCATTGGCGTGGGCCTTATTCTCTTTCCCCAGGCGCTGCTCATAGCTGTTGTAGTGGCGGTTCTGCTTGTAGCCGCCACCCGTTTTGTTTCCCTGGGCTCATTGGCCCTGACGGGCCTGCTTCCCGCCATACTGTGGTTTCGCGGTGGCTCTGTACCATTGACAGCCCTGGCCGTGGTTCTGGCGGTTACAGCCTACTGGCAGCACCGTGGAAACATTAAACGGCTTTTTGCCGGAACAGAGCGCCGCTTCGGCCAGGGGGATCTGAAGGGTTCAATAGTAGCAGAAGAAGAAGACGATCGTGACAAAGTCCAGGTCTACCGGACCGTCTGTCCACGGAACTGCTTTGGCACCTGTGGCCTTTTGGCCCACGTCCGGAAGGGCCGGATTGTTAAGGTTACCGGTGACCCCCTCAACAAGGCCACAAGTGGAAATGTCTGTGCCAAGGGCCTTACCTATCCACAGCGCGTGTATGCCCAGGATCGCCTGCTTAACCCCTTAAAGCGTTCAGGCCCCCGGGGAAGTGGTGAGTTTACCGAAATCACTTGGGAAGAGGCCCTTTCTGAGATCTCCGCAACCCTGAGGCGGGTCAGAGCGGAGAGCGGTCCCGAGAGTGTACTCTACTACGCCTATAGCGGGGCCTCCGGCCTTATGGATGCGGTTTCCCTGGCTTTTTGGCGACTGTTTGGAGGATATACGACGACCCACGGCAGTCTCTGTTGGGCGGCGGGCCTGGAGGCAACCCGCCTGACCTACGGCCGCAACATCCACTCTGCTCCCTGGGACATCCGCAATGCCGGGACGATAGTGCTGTGGGGGAAGAATCCCGCCTACACCAATGTTCATCAGATGCGGTTTATCTACGATGCGCTGGATGCCGGAGCCAGGTTGGTGGTTATTGACCCCATCAGAACAGCCTCTGCTGACAGGTCCCACCTTCACCTCCAGCCCAGGCCGGGCACTGATGGCGCCCTGGCGCTGGCCCTGGGGCGGGAGCTTATTGCCATGGGCGCTGTCGATGAAGACTTTGTCGCTTCCCACACTGTTGGCTACGATGACTACCGGGACCTTACTGAGAATTATACATTGGAGGATGCTCAGGAGAGAACAGGGGTTCCAGCGGCTAAGATTAGACAGTTGGCAGAGATGATAGCGGCCAATCGGCCTCTGAGCCTTGTATGCGGCTACGGCCTGCAGCGTTATGACAATGGCGGTCAGACTGTCCGGGCAATCTCCCTTATTCCCGCCCTCCTGGGGGACGTCGGGGTGAGCGGTGGCGGCTGGTACTATGCAAACCTGCAGTCTGCCATCGATGGGGGCTTGCCACTACCAGAGAAACCCGGACAGGTGCGTTCGGTACCCGTGGGCAGGCTAGCTACGGCCCTCAATGAGCTATCAGACCCCCCCTTGAGGGTGGCCTGGATCCAGAAGGCCAATCCTGTGATTGCAAACCCCAACACAAATCTCCTGTTAAGGGGCCTGGAACGGCTTGACCTTATTGTCGTTGTTGAGCAGTTTATGACCGACACTGCCCGAAACGCTGATCTGGTTTTGCCGGCGGCAACCCTTTTCGAACAGACCGATGTCAATACCGGATACTGGCACTCATATATCCAGATCAGGGACAAGATTATTGACCCGCCGGGATCCTGTCGGCCAGAATACCAGATTTTTCGCGACCTTGCCCAGGGGTTTGCAATGCCCCTGGAGTTCTTTCCCAAAGACAGTGAGAGGGCCCTCAACGACCTGCTGGCCCAGGTCAGCAGGGTCACCCTTGATGATCTCAGAAAAGGGCCTCACCTGGCTCCCTGGGACCAGGAGATAGCCTGATCTGCGCTTTGAAACCCCTTCCGGGAAGGTTGAGTTTCGATCGGAAAGGGCTCGACAGGAGTGGGGTGTTGATGCCCTTCCCGTCTATCTGCCCCCTTCGGAAAGCCCGGATGGGCCTTCTGCCAAGGTGGACCGGCGCTACCCGCTTCAGTTCCTGAGCAACCACGCCAATGACAGGATCCACAGCCAGTTTAACAACATGCCCTGGCTGGAAGAAGGGCGGCAGGGGCCTCTTGTGGAGATTAACCACCTTGATGCCAAGAAACGAGGCCTTAGCGACGGTGACAGGGTCCGGATCTTCAACCACCGTGGGGAGATCTTTGCCGGGGCCAAGCTCAGTTGGGGTATGCGGCAGGGAGTGGTCAACGTCTACGAGGGCTGGTGGTTCAAGGATGGAGCCCCGGTGAATAAGCTTTCAAATGATGGTGTTACGGACATGGGCTTTGGAACCGCCTTTCACAACTGCATGGTTGAGGTTGAGATAGATGCGACACATCGGGACTAGCCATTATGATGATAAAAATCGAGATGTCCACCAATGGGGTTTTCTTGTGGATGTTGAGCGCTGTCTCGGCTGTCGCGGGTGTGAGGTGGCCTGCAAGGTTGAGCACGGGGCTCCCCCTGGCAACCGATGGCGCCGGGTCTACTTGGTCAATGATGAACGCCACCCCGACGCCCCAACCTATGGCCTCTCCATGGCCTGCAACCACTGTCGGAAGCCCCAGTGCCTCGAAGTATGCCCTGCCGGAGCCTATGACCAGCGCGGGGACGGCATTGTCACCCATGATGCTCAGAGGTGTTTGGGCTGCAAGTATTGTACCTGGGCCTGTCCCTTCGGGGCTCCCAGCATTAACCCCTTTACCCGCAAAGCCCAGAAGTGCCAACTCTGTTTTGAACGCCTCGACCGGGGGCAGCTGCCCTTCTGTGTTGAGAGCTGTCCCGTTGGCGCTCTCCAACTGGTGGTAGTAGAGCCAGTTGGCGCCGGCGTCAAGATCTGGCGGGGACCAGGCTACAGGCTGGAGTTAGCGCTGACCGGAAGGGAGATGGCGGAGCGGGTCCCTGGGGTGCCAACAAGCAATACCCACCCGTCGCTAGTCTTTGTTCTTCCAAGAGCCAGGGGTGATGACAGTGGATAGGCCTAGAAGGGCGGAGGCGGAGACCCCACTGATCCTCTATACGTGGCTTGTGCCAATTTCTGTTGGGCTGAGCGCGACCCGGTGGCTGTTTGCTGTCACCGGCCCTGACCCGCAGGCCGGGACCGGCGCAGCCGCCTTGCTTGATCTCTATGGCTGGGCAAACCCCCTTCTGCTGATCATAGCCGGGGTTGTGTCCCTGGCCCATCTCAGTCAACCCCTGAGGCTCTGGCGCCTGGTGGCCAATCCCCGCAGCTCGTGGCTTTCTCGGGAGGGGATTCTCTTTGGTGTTTACACCGCGTTGGTCCTGCTGCTCACCCCTGCCCTTTCGCTGCCAGAGGTTCTTCTGCCAGCCGTCAGTTCCACGGCGTCGCTGTTGGGCGTTGTCTTGCTCCTAACAGTCGGGGCCCTCTACAGGTCAACCGCTATTCCAGGATGGAATACCCCATCAACGCTGGTGGTGTTCCTGCTTAGCGGTGTCTCCGCCGCCATTCTCCTGACGGGCATGGTTCAACCTGCTGGCGCCGCTGAGGACTGGCAGGCGCTAGGCGTGGTTGCGGCCTATTTATGCCAGGGAATTAGTCATTTGCTGTTGCGGTTTGGCGGCAGGACGAGTTCGAGCCATGGCAGGACTTCCATGCCAGGGCTTAATGGAGGGCGCTGGCTCTCCCTGGGTTTTTTATCTGTGGAAGGAGCGATTGTGGTCCTGGCGTTGTTGACGGGTAGTCCAGGGGCGGTGGTGGCGCTCTTCGTCGTTGTGGCCGTTGATCAGCTTCACAGTAGGATGGGTTTCTTCGGCCAGCCCTTTGAGGACCCAACGGCGATGGAGATTGAGAGGTATCGGACGACCTACCGGGATGACCTGTAGGGATGACCTGTAGGGATGACCTGTAGGGATGGATGATTAGTCGGAGAGTAGAACGCGGGCGACCTCGAAGTACTCAGACACTACAATCTTAATCCCATGGGTTGAAAGGTACCACTCCTCAGGGTCGTAGTTGCCTTCGGCGACGGGCAGCATTGCAAAGCGGAATCCGGTGGTCTCGGTGTCTTCCTTAAGAATAAGCTTAATCCGACGGGTCTTTTCCGACGGAGCAAGGACTATGGCAGAGTGAAGCGAATGTTCAACCATGTACCCTGTTAATTGATGGACAAGATCCTCAAGGTTGTTAGGGGAGAAGGTCTCAACTATACCCGAAGGGAAGGCCATGGAGAAGGCGCCAACATCGACCTGTGGTACCTCAACCTCAGAGAGGTCGTCGGCATCCAAGGCGTCCAGGGTCAAGTCTGGGATTAGTATTTTCTTGGCCAGACCATTCTGGTACAGGTCAGTGGCAATGTCCCGATGCGCGACCGAGGACGGACTTAGCACAACCATCAAGTCGGCAGGCCCTACTGGATCCTCGGCTATTAGCCACAGGCCAGCAAACTTGGCCACGGTGAAGGCCAGGACTATCTTGAGGATGTAATAGAGGATAATAAGGGCGCCGATGCTTTTCCAGCGGCTCTTGAGTGTATTGACAATCCCGCGCATTGTCGGTGACTCAGTCCTTTCAGTTGACAGGTACCGTCTAGGAGAATGTATCATAAGTTTTTCTCAAGTACAACCTGCCAATCATGGGATGGCAGGTATTGGGTGACACACTACTATACTAGTCTCAGGAGGTCATGCGCATGTCTGATCTGGTTTACCTCAACGGGGAGATTCTACCAAGAGAAAAGGCAAAGGTGTCGATTGAGGATAGGGGATTTCTCTTCGCGGACGGTATCTATGAGGTTGCGCGCTGCTACAGTAGTAAGATATTCGCCTGGGAGGGCCACTATGATCGACTCTGCAGGGGCGCGTCGTCCCTGAGGATCCCCGTGCCTCTAAAGAGTGACGAGATGAGGCGCGTGGCCGAGGATCTCCTGGAGAGGAACGGCAATAGGGAAGCCATCGTATATATACAGTTAACAAGGGGAGCCGCTCCCAGGGCCCACCACTTTGAGCAGGGGATGGAGCCGACCCTTGTCCTGTTTACCAGAGAGGTGTCAGGGCCCAATCGTGACTTGCTCAAGAAGGGCTGTCAGGTCATCTCAGCGGTTGACAATCGTTGGGGTCTTTGCTACATCAAGACCACCGGACTGTTGCCCAACACCCTGGCAAAGCAGGCTGCCAAGGAGGCCGGTGCTTTTGAGGCGCTATTTGTGAGGGATGGGTTTGTGACGGAGGGTAGCTCAAGCAACTGTTTCGCGGTGTCTGATGGGGTGATCCGGACCTACCCACTGGCTAATATCCTGGCTGGAATAACCCGGGAGATCGTGATTGAGCTCATTAACAGCTTGGGCATTCCCCTCCGTGAGGAGGCCTTCACCCTTGAGGAGTTCAAGGAAGCCGACGAGGCCTTTCTGTCCGGCACTACCACTGAGATTATGCCAATCACTGGACTGAATGGGCACACCTTTGCAGGCGGACGGCCCGGTCCGGTTACATTAAGGGTTGCCGAGGCATTCCAACAGCGCATCGATGAGGTCAGAAACGGCTAGAGAGGAGAGGCGATGGGGCAGAAGGTTGGTGGCAAGGTGAGAGAGATTCAGGAACTCCGAGCAGGGCAGTTGGCCTGCGGCGCGGTCCTTGACGACCTGGACTTCGAGACCACTGAGGGATTGCCGTCACTGGAGGGCATCATTGGACAGCAGCGCGCGGAGCGGTCTGTCCGGTTTGGCCTTCAGATCAAGAATCGCGGCTATAACATCTTCATGTCTGGCGGTCCGGGCACCGGGAAGAGTACCTACGCTCGGTTGATGCTGCAGGAGAAGGCAACTGAGGAGGGGATTCCTGACGACTGGTGCTATGTATACAATTTCGTCGAACCCTACCAACCGTCAGCGCTGCGTTTGCCCCCAGGGAGGGGATGTCAGCTCCGCCGCGGTCTCGAGGAGTTGGTGGAGGACTTGCGGGTAGAGATCCCAAAGGCTCTGAGCAGTGCCGAGTTTGAGAAGCAGAAGCAGTCAGTTGCCCATGCCTTTCAGGATAGCATAAATGAAGAGATAGAGAAGATGGAAGCGGTGGCAAAGGAGCATGGGTTTGTCCTAAAGAGGAGCAGTTCAGGCTTCATCACGCTACCGATGGTCAACGGTGAGCCAATCAAGGCCGATGACTTCAGTGATCTTGATGAAGACACAAAGAAAGAGCTGGAAGAACGGAGTAGGGCCATCCAGTCTGAGATTGGAGCCATCACAAGGCGGATCCGGGATTTGGAGAAGGCGGCTAAGGAGCGCATTAAGGCCATAGAACAGGAGGTGGGGCTGTACGCCGTTGGGCATCTTGTTGACAGGGTGCGAGAGAAGTACGATGACATCCCCGCGGTGTTAGAGTACTTGGATGCCCTTCAGGAAGACATCATCAACAGCCTTGACAAGTTCAAGGCTGTTGACGAAGAGGAGGAGCTTCCCTTTTAGCCTTGACAAGTTCAAGGCTGTTGACGAAGAGGAGGAGCTTCCCTTTGTTCTGATGGGGAAGGCACGAGGTGAAGACTCCTTCAACCGGTACAAAGTCAACCTCCTGGTGGATAACAGCGCCACCGAGGGCGCGCCCGTGATCTTTGAGCCAAACCCCACCTACCACAACCTCTTTGGCAAGGTCGAATACACCGGGAAGTTGGGTACTCTCGTCACTGACTTTACAAGGATCAAGGCGGGGTCGCTGCACCGGGCGAACGGAGGATACCTTGTGCTCCAAGCCCGTGATGTTCTACAGAATGCCTTTGCCTGGGATACCCTCAAGCGCACCCTGAGGGATCAGGAGATTCGAGTAGAGAACCTGGGAGAGCAGATGGCCCTGACCGTAACCTCTGGCCTCAAGCCGGAACCGGTCTCAATTGATGTGAAGGTAATCTTACTGGGAACCCCACTGGTTCACCAGCTCCTCTACCACTACGACCCTGACTTCAGGAAGCTGTTCAAGCTCAGAGCGGACTTCGCGGATGATATGGAGAGATCCCCTGAGCACCTGGGGCTATTTGCCAGCTTTGTGGCTTCATTCTGCCGCAGCGAGGGTCTAAGGCATTTTACTAAGGGCGCCGTCTGCCGGCTTGTTGAGCACAGTTCACGGCTTGCATCAAGTCAAGACAAGTTGACCACCCGATTCAATGAGATGACGGAGGTATTGGTGGAGGCCGCCACCTGGGCATCCCTTGACGGCGCCGGCTATACCGGTGAAGAGCACGTGTCAAAGGCCCTTGAGGAGCGAGTCTATCGGTCCAATCTGGTTGAGGAGAAGATCCAGGAACTGATTGATGAGGGGAAACTCCTCATTGATACTGAGGGTGAAGTGGTTGGGCAGATCAATGGCCTGTCTGTGTTCGATGCTGGCGACTATCTCTTCGGGCGGCCGTCGAGAATTACCGCCATGACCTTTATGGGAAAAGAGGGTGTCATCAACATCGAGCGGGAGTCAGAGATGACTGGTCAGATTCATGATAAAGGCCTGCTCATCCTCGGTGGATTCTTAGGCGGCCGCTACGCTCAAAACCATCCTCTTGCCCTGTCAGCCAGTCTCTGCTTTGAGCAGCTCTACTCGGGCATAGACGGTGACAGCGCCTCCAGTACGGAACTGTTTGCCCTGCTATCGAGCTTGGCCGGGCTACCAATCAGACAGTCGATTGCAGTAACAGGTTCTGTGGATCAGATGGGTAGAATTCAACCTGTTGGCGGCGTGAACGAGAAGATTGAGGGATACTTCAAGACCTGCAAGGCCAAGGGGCTTACGGGGAGCCAAGGGGTGATCATCCCGGAACAGAATGTATCCGATCTCATGCTGCACAAGGCGGTCATCTCCGCCGTGGAGGAGGGGATGTTCCATATCTACCCCATCGCCACGATTGACGAGGGAATCCAACTGCTGACGGGGGTGCCAGCGGGTGAGGCAGATGAGGATGGGGAGTATCCCCCGGACACTGTCAATGGCAGGGTCCAGGCCCGGTTAGCCCAGTGGGCCGAGGAAATAATGAAGATGGCTGATGGTGACCCTGACCACTAGGGAGTATTCAAGAGTATTCATTGCATGGTTGTTAGTCCAGTCCATGGTTGTTAGTCCGGCACATGGGCATTGGTTCAGGGGAGGTTGGGTATGGTGGCTGAGGAGAGAAGGGTAAAGGTTGTAACCGATGGTGGAAGCAATAGTGGAGTTGATGAGCGCCACCACGGCGACCTATGCGGGTAAGGGCGGAATTATAGTAGGTTTCTAGAGGGGAGCGGCAGGGCCGCCCCCCAACTGTAGGCAGTAGATGCTATGTTCATGCTTTATTGATCCGCCAGCCACTACCGCCCCTTCTCTGTCTCCTGGATGTTGCTGGCTATCAGAGATACGGCGTTGAGGCGGGAAGACATCTCCTCGGGTTCAGTTATGATGCCGTCGGCATGGAGGTAGACACCATAGCGGTTTACCTCAATACCGCGGCAGGCGTAAGGCCCGATTGCAGCCAGTGCGGCCTGGGCGTCTTTCGATATAATCTCCTCAACTATGTCACGGTTTGGGCCAGTTGCGTAAAAGTGACGGTTGAACTCGGGATCAGTGAGGAGAAACTCCTTCCGCGGCGCATTCTCTTTGAACTCCTTGGAGTATATGAAAATGCGCCCAAGCTTTGACCGCTTGTGAACCGCTATTCGGGTACTGTTAGGGGCTGCGGTATCAAAGTCAACTCCCTCTGGTACGCGGATGGTTACGATTTCTCCGTTAATCTTCCCTGTGAGGAAGGGAAAGCTGCCAGCTATCCTCCAATGGTAGGTCTGGTTATCCAGGGTCCTTCTGAAGTACGCTAGGTCCGGATTGCCTTTCTCTGCGGCCATGTCTTTGATGAGCTCAAGGCCAAGCTCCTGGGCGGTGGCTGCCAGGGCTTGAGTATGGCGGTTCTTGATGTAGAACCGAAGGGCTCCATAGAGGATGCCAGTAGCGACAATAATCAGGACAGCGATGCGACCGCCGTTGGTAAGGAACAGGGTTGAGCCAATGACCAGGAGCGCGGCAATGGAGAACAGCCCAATCGTCAGTCTCTTTTCGAGGGTCACCGGGATCACCTCCAAGTAATGTATATGCCAGTAACGATTCAATTCGCCCAATGTCCAGAGATTTCCTGCGGCGGTCTTGGGTGGGCATGTTAGAATTGAGCGGGCTTTCTTCGGGTTGATGGAGATTGTAAAGAAAGGGGGACACCACTGTGCCAGATAGACCAAGGGTGTATGTGACGAGACGACTTCCCCAGGAGGCGTTGTCGGTACTGTCTGGGAAGACAGATATAGCGCTGTGGGAGGGGGAACTCCCCCCCGCTGGGGAGGAGATTGTCAGGTCTGTTTCAGGCTGTCAGGGGCTCTTGAGCCTACTGACGGATGTCATTGACGAAAAGGTGATGGATGCCGCCCCGGGCTTGAGGATTATTAGCAATATGGCTGTCGGCTACAACAACATAGATGTTCCCGCCGCGACGAAGCGGGGGATAATGGTTACAAACACCCCGGGAGTACTGACGGAGACAACTGCGGACCTGACCTTTGCCCTGCTCCTGGCCACCGCTAGGCGCCTGACAGAGGCTAGTGAGTTTCTGCGCCAGGGGCGCTGGAAGACCTGGTCGCCCATGGCTCTAACCGGGCTTGACGTATACGGTGCCACCCTGGGTATCATTGGGTTTGGCCGCATTGGACAGGCTGTGGCCAGGCGGGCCAGTGGCTTTAACATGCGGGTTCTCTACACGGATCGGCGGGAGAGACCGGAGGCAGCCGAGATTGGAGCGCAGTTTGTCAGTGTCGACGGGCTGCTCAGGGCATCTGACTTTGTGAGCCTTCATGTTCCTCTCACCGAGGAGACCTGGGGCCTCATTGGCCAGCAGCAGCTTGGCCTAATGAAAACCGAGGCGATCTTGATCAATACCGCCCGTGGGGAGGTCGTTGACCAGGAAGCGCTTATAGACGCCCTCCGCCACCGCCGGATAGGAGGAGCAGGGCTGGACGTTATGGTTCCAGAACCGCTTCCTCCTGACCATCCCCTGTGTGACCTGGACAATGCTGTGCTGCTGCCGCATATCGGGAGCGCATCGGTAGCCACCCGGACCAAGATGGCGGTAATTGCTGCGCGCAACCTGCTGGCCGGGGTTGGCGGTGAAAGCCCCCCCAACCTTGTTAACCCTGAGGTCCTGGAAGGCAAGCCGGACCCGGTGAACTGACAGCACCGGTGAGCTGGCAGCATTAGAAGGGCTGCCTCTGGCAGCACTATCCAAGGGTGGCCTTCATTGACACAGAACAACTGTTTGGCTATAATGGGAGCAGGTTCCAAGGGGCCGGCCAACCATCATCTTGCTGGTGCAGAGGTCTCTTTTGTATGTTTAGTGGGGTTAATGGGTTAGGCATATCACCTCGCATCATTTCAATGCTCGTGTTGATACTGCCATTCTTATGATAGGGGGTCTAGTGGTGGCGACTACAGCCTACACCGCTGATCAGATTAAGGTCCTGGAGGGGCTGAAGGCCGTCCGCCGTCGCCCTGGCATGTACATAGGCACCACCTCGAAGCGCGGTCTCCATCACCTTGCCCACGAAATAGTAGATAACAGTATTGATGAGGCAACGGTTGGATTCTGCGACAAGATTGTGGTTGAGCTCCACAGTGACAATAGCTGTACTGTTACTGACAACGGCCGCGGCATTCCTGTGGGGATGCATAAGTCCGGAGTCCCTGCCCTGCAGGTGGTAATGACCCAACTCCATGCTGGAGGTAAGTTTGATGTCTCCGGAGGAGCCTACAAGGTAGCTGGTGGGCTCCACGGTGTGGGCGCGTCAGTCGTGACAGCCTTATCTTCGAAGGTCGTGGTCCAGGTCAAGGTAGACGGCAAGATCCATCGCCAGGAGTACCTCAATGGCGGTGAAGACATTGGTGAACTGGAGGTCATTGGAAGAAGCAAGGCAACGGGGACCAGTACCACCTTCTGGCCGGATCCGGATATCTTTGAAGAGGTGGAGTTTGAGTTTGAGGTCCTTGCCAAGCGCCTCCAGGAACTGGCCTTCCTGAACCCGGGGCTTAGGATTAGCCTCATCGACCACAGGGCCAGGAAAGATGGATCGCCCCGCAAGGTATCGTACAAGTATGACGGCGGGGTTGTCAGTTTTGTACAGCATCTCAACGAGAACCGTGATGTTCTACACACCAAGCCCATCGCCATATCCGGCAAAGTCGATGAAATTGAGGTTGACGCCGCCATCCAATACACAAAGGGTTACACTGAATCTATATTCAGCTACGTTAACAACATCAACACTATTGAGGGCGGCATGCATGAGTATGGATTCAAGACGGCACTTACCCGGACAATAAATGACATCGCTCGCTCCAAGCGCATACTGAAGCAGAGCGACGAGAACCTCCGGGGTGAGGACATCCGCGAGGGTATTGTTGCCGTGCTATCAGTGAAGGTCCCAGACCCGCAGTTTGAGGGCCAGACCAAGACCAAGCTTGGTAACAGCGCCGCCCGGAGCGCCGTGGAGACAGTGATCAACGAGGCCCTGGCTGACCTTTTGGAGGGAGATGCCAGGCTGACGCGGTCGGTGGTTGAGAAGGCGCTGCAGTCGGCGCGGGCGCGAGAGGCGGCGCGCAAGGCCAGGGCCCTGACCAGGCAGAAATCGGGGGCTGGACGCGATGTGCTGACAGGAAAGTTGGCAGACTGTTCCCTCAGGGACCCTGAAGAGACAGAGATCTTCCTTGTTGAGGGAGATTCCGCCGGGGGCTCGGCCAAGCAGGGACGGGACCGGCGCTTCCAGGCAATCCTACCACTGCGGGGAAAGATCATTAATGTTGAGAAGAACCGGCTTGACCGGATCCTTTCCAATAACGAGATCCAGACAATTGTAGCGGCCCTGGGCGCTGGCATCGGTGAGGATCTCGACCTCGACAAGCTTCGCTACGGCCGGGTCATTATTATGACCGACGCCGATGAGGATGGGTCCCACATCAGAACCCTGCTCCTGACCTTCTTTTACCGGTACATGCGGCGCTTGATAGAGGAAGGCCGGGTGTATATTGCCCAACCACCGCTCTTCAAGGTCAGCCAGGCGGGCAAGCCCTCCAAGTACTTCTATTCTGAGAAAGAGCTTCGAGATTACCTGACCCGGGCTGGTGGTAAGACCGCTGTCCAGCGCTACAAGGGCCTGGGCGAGATGAACCCAAGTCAGCTGAAGGATACGACGATGGATCCGGAACAGCGCACCCTCATTCAGGTTGCCATTGATGACGCCGTGCGGGCTGACGACATCTGCAATGTCCTGATGGGGACCAAGGTCAAGCCAAGGCGAGAATTCATACAGCGCAACGCCCTCAAGGCGTCGAACATTGATGTATAGAGTGGGAGTGATCAACGATGCGGTCAATTGCTAAGCGCACCATCGAGCGAAGCCTTGTCGACGAGATGTCGAAGTCCTATATCGACTACTCCATGAGCGTCATCATCGGCCGGGCCCTGCCTGATGTCAGGGACGGGCTCAAGCCGGTCCACAGGCGCATCCTCTATGCCATGGGTGAACTGGGCATGACCCCCGACAAGGCTTACAAGAAGAGTGCCCGTATCGTTGGTGAAGTCCTTGGTAAGTACCATCCCCATGGTGAAGTGGCGGTCTACGATACTATGGTCAGGATGGCCCAGGACTTCTCCTATCGCTACCCCCTTGTTGACGGCCAGGGCAACTATGGTTCCCTTGATGGCGATAGCCCTGCGGCGATGAGGTACACCGAGGCGCGACTATCACCGCTGGCCATGGAGCTCTTGAAAGACGTGGACCGGGAGATAGTTGACTTCGTGTCCAACTTTGATGACTCGTTGGAGGAGCCCGATGTGCTGCCGTCTCGTTTCCCCAACCTCCTTGTCAACGGCTCCGCCGGCATCGCCGTTGGCATGTCCACCAGCATCCCTCCCCACAACCTGGGCGAGGTGGTCAGCGGCCTTCTGGCCCTAATCGATGATCCCGAGATCACCACCGACGGGCTGCTGAAGTTGGTTCGGGGGCCAGACTTCCCCACTGGCGGTATTGTACTGGGCGGCGAGGACCTTGTGAAGGCCTACAAGAGCGGGCGGGGCCAGGTCACTGTGCGCGGTAAGGTCTTCATTGAGGATCTTGGGTACGGCAAGAAGAACCTGATAATCACGGAGATACCCTATCAGACCAACAAGATCGCGCTGATAGAAAAGATTGCAGAGGGCGCGGAAAAGGGCAAAATCACCGATCTCAGCGACCTTAGGGATGAGTCGGACCAGGAGGGCGTCAGGATTGTCCTTGAGCTTAAGCAGGGGGCTAATCCTCAGAAGATACTGAAGCAACTCTATAAGAACACCACCCTCCAGGCGACCTTTAGCATCATTATGTTGGCCCTGGTCAACAAAGAACCGCAGCTGCTGAACCTCAAACAGATGCTGGCGCACTACCTTGACCACAGGAAGGAAGTAGTCACGCGGCGTACAGAAAAGGAACTACGGTTGGCAGAGGCTCGGCGGCACCTTGTTGACGGTCTCATCAAGGCAGTGGATGTCCTTGATGAGGTTATAGCCCTGATCCGGGCGTCGAAGGACCGGGCCCAGGCCCATGAGGGGCTGGTCACAAGGTTAGGGTTCACCGCTGAGCAGGCCCGGGCCATTCTGGACCTTCGCCTGCACCGGTTGACTGGCCTTGAGATAACCCAGTTGAGGGACGAGGCAGACCAGCTGGCAAGGGCCATCGCTTCCTACCAGGAGATACTTGGGAGCCAAGCCCGCCTGATGGAGGTCATCAGGGAGGAGCTCTTTGAGATAAGGGATACCTATGTTGACCAGCGGCGAACAGATATCCGTGATGGCGAGGATACGGCGGTGCTTGAGAACATCGTTCCCGATGAGAGTGTGATAGTGATTGGCACCAGACGCGGATATCTCAAGCATGTAACCCCTGATACCTATAGTAGGAACCTGCGGCAGGGGAGTGATGGCTACAGCCTGACCGATGGGGACAGGGCGGCCTTCTTCGTTGAGACCAACACCCAAGAGTCCCTCACCCTTTTCACCGCCTGTGGTAGCTTCTACACGGTTCCAGCCCACGAGATCTCCAAGGCCTACTGGAATGGAACCGGTGAACACGCCTCAAAGTATGTCCGGATTGGCAAGGACCAGGAGCTTGTAGCCGCCCTGGCATTCAGCTACAAGCTTGAAGGGAGGTCTGTAACCTTTGTTACAGAGCAGGGCACCGTCAAGAAGACCGACGCCGCTGAGTATGGAACTCGCCGGAGCAGGCATGGGCAGAAGGCCATCAACCTCAGTGACGGTGACCGGGTTCTTACGGTTCTCATCACTGGCGATGGTGACCAGCTCATTATTGGCTCGCGCTCTGGCAACGCTATTCGCTTTGCCGCTGATGAGGTGCGGACCACAGGCAGAGAGTCCATGGGCGTCAAGGGGATGGACATCGGAGGCGATGACCGGGTGGTAGCGGCAGATGTCATTACCGCTACAGGCGTTGCCGGAGATGACCAGGAGGGACTGGGGATTGTTGTCTGTACTATCGCTGGCTTTGCCAAACGCAGCCCGCTTGCGGATTTCCGCATCCAATCGCGGGCGGGCAAGGGGCTCTCGGTAACCCCTTCCGGCAGCAAGGAGCGGCTTGCCGGACTGACTGTGGCTGGATCTGATACAGTTGTGGCCTTTGTTTCCCCGGCTGCAGCCTCGGTTAAGCAGGGATCTGAACTACCCATGCAGGGGCGTCTGACCCAGGGAACCCGGGTTGTGGAGGGCTTTCTTGGACAGGAGGTCGTCTGGGTGGCGCGAATGCCCTAGTGGGTTTCAAGAGCCGTATAGGGGCGCCTGGTTGAGCCAACCTTTCAGCTTGCCGAACTTGTAGTAGTTGTCGGTGTACATGATTTCATCCACAAGCATCTTCTTGAAGATAGATCTGACCCTGTCATTGAAGGTAGATTCCTTTATTGTCTGAGCGTGGAGCATACCCGCAGCCCGTAGCCCAATGAGCATGGTTCGGTAGAGATGGTCGTCGGAGAGAATATCGGTGTTGCTTGGTGAGGCGCTTACCGTCCCGGATCGCTTAGGCAGGGGAATTCCGAAGCGGTCAAGTTCCTTCTCCAGGGTGTTGGCCTGGTTTTTTAGGGTCTTGAGGCCACCGTTGAGAGTAGCCTTGAAATCCCCGTCATAGGCAAAGGAGAATGATACCTCCGTGGTCTTTATGTTGTCATAGCGGAGGGTGAGATGGTCCCATAGCCCCGCGGCCTCAACCGAGCTGAGTCTCTCAGTAATTCCAGGCGGAGTGCCCCTGTATAGCGGCGGGGTCTCTACCCAACCCTTGGCCTTTATGTATTTCAGAAATTTGCCTTCTTCGGCTATTGTCTTGAGGAGCATCTTGTAGAAGACGCCGCGGAGGGCGTCGTTTGTTGTTCGCCCAGCATGCCTGCTGAGCCGGTGGGTTGAAAGAAACCCTCGTCACCTAACCAGCGGGAAGACAACCCGTAGGCAAGGGCGTCACTGGCAACGGTGAGGTCTGAAGGAAGCCGAAGGGAGAGTTCGGAACATAGCGCAAGCGAACCAGTGTTGGCCTTCCAGGCGGGTAACCTTGCAACATATGGGAAAGCCCGAAAGCTGGATTACCTGGAGGGTTAGGATGGATGGCTTCGAGCTCAGGCAAGCAGGCTTAACTGGGGAAGCCTGATACCATCTCGCCCAGAGGGTGAGTAACCCTGAACAAGCGGAGACGCAAGAACAGGCCCAAGTGGTGTCAGGTGGCAGATGAGTCCGTAGTAGTGATGAACTCTCAGCCAAGGAAAGCTGGAGACAGACTGGAGGAGAAAACTGAGAGGACGCTGTACCGGGTTGTAGCGGGGCGCTGGGACGCCAAAA